>Ga0209267_1000115_pt1 | contig 56031 bp, 54 predicted proteins | sample GraSoiAngelo_137_FD_185894 | JGI IMG/M metagenome (GOLD analysis project Ga0209267, IMG submission 185894) | Grasslands soil microbial communities from the Angelo Coastal Reserve, California, USA - 14_0929_09_30cm (SPAdes) (version 2) | ecosystem: Environmental > Terrestrial > Soil > Grasslands ... | reverse complement strand
TCGATCCCCACCGCCTCGCCATGCGAGATCTCGAAGCCGGAGGCGGACTCGATCAACGGGCTGAACGTGTGCCCCATGTCGACGAATCGTTTGTGCGTCACGTTCTCGTAGAGGTTCGGCTCGAGCTCATCGAGCATGGCCGTGGCGGCGCGCCACAACGCCTCGAGCGAGTTGGCGCGCGGTCTCTGGAACCCGGAGGCGACGAACTGGGGCGCGTCCGCCTCGACCAGGCGAAATAGCCGCTCGTCGCGCACGAGGGCGATCTTGATCATCTCGGCGAGGCCCGACCGCAGGTGGCGCCTGGAGAGGGTGCGAAGCGTCGCCGGATCGAGGAGAGTGAACTCGGGCGGATAGAAGCAACCGATATAGCTCTTGTGCCCGAGAAAATTCACCGCCCCTTTCGCGCCGAGGCCGGCATCGATCTGTCCGATCAGGGTCGTCGGGATGCGAATACAGCCGATGCCGCGTCGGATCGACGATGCGGCGACCGTGACGATGTCCATGCACACGCCCCCGCCGAGCGCGATGAGTGCCGCGGAGCGGTCGAGCCGATGGCGGAGCGCGGCACGGCACACGCGCATCACCTGCGTCGGTGTCTTCGTCCATTCGTGGCACGGGAGCACGAGCGTATCGAGACTGAAGCCGGCCCGGCGGAAGGTCTCGCTGGCTCGGTGCCCGTACAGCTTCATCACCGTCGGCGTCGTGACGAGCAGTGCGGCTCGGGGCGCGAGCGCGCTGGGGAGCGGAAGCGTGCTCTTGGGATCCAGCAGGTTCTCGGACAGCATGACCTCGTACGAGGAGCTCAGAGTTGTCGTGAGGCGGCGCCGTTGAAGCCCACCCGTGGTGAGATCCTTGTATGCCCCGTTCGCGGCCACGGCTGTTTCCCTGTCTGCCCCCCGAGGCTACGCAGGGAAAACGCCGCCTCCAATCAGGCGAGTGCCTGATTCGGATGCGGGGAGTCCTGGATGAGAACGCCTTCAGGCCACGTGACACGTACGTGGGTCGGTACTCCGGGTCGCACCGCGCCGGCCGAGGCTCAGTAAGCGCTGCTTTTCGGAGGGATCGAGCATCCCGAAGCGCCAGGCGATGACCGCGTAGGCGATCAGATACGTCGTGCCGGCCAGCACCAACCGATCGATATTCGAAAAGGCGGCCGCCCTCACGGCGACCGCCGGAACGGCCGCCGTCGCCCCGGCGACGAGGATGCCCGCATAGCTCTTCCATGGAAGTATCCGCGAAAGCGGGCTCCCCGTCCGATGCGCGAGCCGAATCAGGAGCATCGATTTGCCGATCAGCATGGCGCCGAGGGCGATGAGCACGGCGCCCGGCAGCCCGAAGGCCGAGAGAAAGCCGAGCGTGAAGACGGCAACGATCACGAGCTTCATCAGTGTCTGCAGCGCCAGGAAACGCGTGTCGTCGAGCACCCGCAGCGGGCCATGGGCGGGAATGGCGGCCAGCAGCAGCACGCCCAACCAGATGCGAAAGACCGGGACGCTCGCGCTATAGACGTCGGTGAAGAGCAGGCCGAGGAGATCGTGCGCGGTGATCCACAGCACGCACAGCAGCGGGACGAGGAGCAGAGCCAGCTTCCGGGTCGTGTCGCGCCATATCGGCATGATCGCTTCCGGCTCTCCCCGGGTCACTCGCTCGCGCATTCTGACCATCATGACGCCGCACGCGGAGCTGGCGATGAGGTCGACGAGCGGGATCTGCAGGCAGCCGATCGAATACACAGCGAAGGTCGCGGCGTCGACGCGGCTCGACACGACATAGGAATGGAAATTCGCCTGCACGATTTCCAGGGCGGCCGCGAGCTGCAGGGGCAACGCATACGCGAGTTGCGTGCCGAGCTGCGGCGGATCGACTGCGAAGCCCGCACCGAACGCGCGGCGGCAATAGACGAGGGCGGCGGTGAGACGGAGCGCGGCAAACACGATGGCGCCAACGAACAACGCATCCAGGCGTCGCCAGACGAGCGCTGGGAGGAGCATCAGCAGCGCTCGCCCGACATCGGACAGCGCGTAGCTGATCGACGCCAGCGTGTGTCGACCTCGTGAAATCAGAATGGTCTCGAGCGGCGCCGACACCAGCATGAGCGCGACGTAGCCGCCCAGGAGAGCGGCCAGGCCTTGCAGCGCGGGATTCCCCAGGGCCGTCGCGAGAGACCCCTCGAGGTTCGTGAGCAACAGGACCACACCGGCGCCGGCGGCGGCCAGCGCCAGCATCGCGTTGCCGGTATAGGCCCCCCCTCGTTTTGGATCGGAAGGGAGGAAATAGAAGAGGCTCTCCGCCATCCCCAGCTGGGCGATGCCGTAGATCGTCGTGGAGACCAACAGCAGCTGTCGGTACGTGCCGAAGACGGGCGGTGCCAGGATGCGGGCCAAGACTAACGGGACGATGAACGTGATGGCGACGGCGACGAAGCGCCCGCTGATCAGGAGCATCGCGGGCCCGAAGATCGAACGATCACGCCAGCCGTCCGGCGGGGGCTCCTGGGCGGCTTGCGTCGATGCGGCGGTCGTACGAGGAGTCGAGCTCTTCGTCGGTTCCAGATCCTCGACCTTCCTCGGATACCCTCACACGTGGCCGACCGCGACTCCATCGGGTGAAACCACGCGATTCGCGGCGGGCGAATCCCGTGCCCGCTATACTTCTCACGGCATGATCCCGAAGCCGGCGCGCGGGCGCTTTCTGGAAGCCGTGGGGTAGTCTAAGGGATGGTCGAGAAGGCCTCACCCGAGTCGGACGTTGCAGAGGTCGACCAGGAGGCCGTCGCGCCACCGTGGATGACGATCCTCCACAACTGCGACTGCCACACCTTCGAGCAAGTCGTGAAACAGCTCCAGAAGGCGATCGGCTGCAGCGAGGCGAAGGGCTGGGAGCTCGCCTGGCAGGTGCACAACACCGGCAAGGCGGTGGTCAGGGTGGGCGCCGAGTCGGAGTGCGTGCGCGTCGGCAACATCCTCGCCTCGATCGGGTTGATCGTCACGGTCGTGCAGTCGTGAGCGACGGCACGACCGTGACGAACGCGCGCCCTTGACCCACCGCCGGGTCGCGCTCTGGGGTTCGCTGGCGGCCGAGCTCATCGGCGCCTGGGGGCTCGGCTGGGACATCCAGTGGCACATGACGATCGGGCGCGACTCGTTCTGGATCGCGCCTCATTTGATGATCTACTCGGGCGTGGTCGCGGGCCTCGTGCTCACCTGGGGTGTTCTCGTCTACGAGTGCCTCGAGGGCATCACGCCCACCCGCGGCTTTCGTCTAGCCGCGCTCGGCCTCGTGCTCGTCGTGCTGGCGGCGCCGATCGATGATCTCTGGCATCGGCTCTTCGGCCTCGATGTCACGCTCTGGAGCCCACCACACCTCCTGGCTTTGTTCGGCTCGGCCGTCAGCACGCTCGGCTGTCTTCTGATTGCGATCGAGGTGTACCCGGTGCGCAGCTGGGCGGGGCGCGCCGCGCTCCTGCTGGCCGGCGCGCTGCTCTACGGCGGTATCCGCGTCACCCTGGACCCGTCCTGGCTCCTCGCCTACACGTACGGGGGTGTCCTGTTCCACACCTTCGCGATGCTCGCGGCGCTGATCCTGCCGCTGGCGCTCGTGACGGCGGCGCGACTCTCGGCCTTGCGCTGGGCGCCGGTCTTCGTGGTGATCCTTTCCTTCGCGGTGGGGATCGTCGGCCAGCAGGTCGCGCGCGCCGGCTTCGAGATCCTTCAGCCCGTGCCGTTCGTCGGCGAGGAGGTCGCCAGGGACTCGGGCTCAGCGATCGCGGTGGGGCGCGAGATCGTGGAGAAGAACCAGGCTGTGCCACCGCCGCCGTGGGCGCTACGGCTGGCGCTGCCGCTGGTCCCCGCGGCCGTGATGGCGCTGGCCGATCCGCGCCGGCGGCCCAGCGCGGCGGCGATCGCCTACGGCGCGGCCGTGTTCGCCGCGTACACCTGGTTTCTGTCCACCCTGCCGGCCTACGGGCCGCTCACGCCGTCGGCCTTCGAGACCGCGGCGGCGCTCGCGCTCACCGTCGCGTACGGTGCCGCAGGCGGTCACGTCGCGCGCTGGCTCTCGGACCGGCTGATCGGCGGCCCGCGCCGGGCAGGCGCGGCCCTCGAGAGGCCGGTGGCGGGCGCTACATCACCGGGCCGATGATCCAGGGCGCGAACTCTTCCTCGCCCACGCCGGAGAGCTCGCTCTTCGAGCGCTTACCCGAGGCCACCGCGATCACTTCTTCGAAGATCTGACGGCCGACCGCCGCGATCGGCGTGCCCTCGAGGACCACGCCGCAGTTGATGTCCATGTCCTCGGCCATGTGGCGATACATCAGCGAGTTGGTCGCGAGCTTGATCGAGGGCACGGGCTTGCACCCGAACACCGAGCCGCGGCCCGTCGTGAAGCAGATGAGGTTGCAGCCGCCGGCGACCAGTCCGGTGATCGACACCGGATCGTGGCCCGGGGTGTCCATGAAGACGAAGCCGCGCGTGGTGATCGGCTCGCCGTACTGAAAGACGGCCATCATCGGCGTCGTCCCGCCTTTGGTGACACCGCCCAGGGACTTCTCGAACACCGTGGTGATCCCGCCCGCCTTGTTGCCCGGAGCGGGATTGTTGTCCATCGCCTCGATCCCGCGGCAGTACCACTCCCACCACTTGTAGCGGTCGATGAGCTTCTTGGCGACGCCTTCGTTGACGGCGCGCCGGATCAGTAGATGCTCGGCGCCGTAGATCTCAGGCGTCTCGGCCAGCACGCCGGTGCCGCCGTAACGCACGAGCTCGTCGACCGCCCACCCGAGCGCGGGGTTGGCGGTCATGCCCGAGTTCGCGTCGGATCCGCCGCAATTGGTCGCGAGCACCAGCTCCGAGATCGGTTGCGGTGTGCGCCGGGCGCCGTTGGCGAGGGGCAGGAGCCTGGCGACCTCCTGCGCGGCGCGATCGACCGTCTTCCGGATGCCGCCGGCCTCCTGGATGTTGATGACGGTCGGCTTGCGCTCGGGATGACCCGGCGCCGCCATCCGCTGACGCTCGACCATCACCGCGGCCTGGTTGGTCTCGCAGCCCAGGCCGATCAGGATGTACGCGGCCACGTTGGGATGCTTGGCGTAGCCGGCCAGCACGCGCTGCAGCGCCATGTGATCCTCGCCGAAGAGCTTGGTGCCGCATCCGGACTTGTGCGTGATCGCGAGGACACCGTCGATGTTCGGATAATCCTTCTGCACGTCGCGGAAGCGATCCTTGACGAACTGGCTGACGCTCGCCGAGCAGTTGACGCCGGAGATGATCGCGACGTAGTTGCGCGTGCCCACGCGTCCGTCGTCGCGCTTGTAGCCGTCGAACGTGCGCATCTGCGCCGGCGGATAGAAGTCGACTGGACGCACGTCCACGCCGATCTCGTAGCGGTCCGCGCTCAGGTCGCCGATGCCGAGGTTCTGCGTGTGGACGTGGTCGCCCACGGCGATGTCGCACGTGGCGAACCCGATCACCTGCCCGTACCGGCGGACCGGGGCGCCCGTCGCCACGGCTCGGCGGGCCACCTTGTGGCCCGGCTTGATCTCCTGACGGACCTCGATGTGGGTGGCGCCGTCCTCGAGGACGGTGCCGGCCGCCAAACCGGCCTTCGCGACCGCGACGTCGTCCTCGGACCTCAGGACGACCGCTTTCTCCGTGAGCGCGTATGTCGCCATGGGAATCCTCCGGCGGTCACTATACCGGATCGGCCGAGCCGCTCAAGGCTCCTGATCGATCAGCACGACCTGAGGAAGAATCCCACCGCGGCGCTCGCGAGCGCGACCCCGGCGGCGGCGAAGAGCCAGCCGAATCGGTCCCAGAAGCCGAGGTCGCCCGCGACGAGGACCTTGCGCGGCGCGCTCATGGTCTCGTCCAGGTAGGCAATCGCCTGGCTGACGATCGACCGATCGACGCGGCGTTTATGGTCCGCGTACGCGAACAGAAGGCAGTGGTCGGCGAGGACGTTGATGAGTCGCGGAATCCCGCCGGAATACCGCGCGATCCGCCTGATCGCGCGGTCGGTGAACAGAGCCATGTCGGGCGCGCCCGCCACGTGCAGCCGGGTGCGGATGTACTCGTGAGTGTCGCCGGTGCCGAGCGGCGGGACGTGGCAGCGAAGGCTGATCCGCCGCCTGATGTGACGAAGAGCGGGATGATCGATTTTGGCCGCGAGCTCCGGCTGCCCGACCAGCAGGACCTCGAGCAGTTTGCTGGGCGCGCCCTCGGCGGTCGCAAGCAGGCTGATTCGCTCGAGTCTCGCCGCGTCGAGGTTCTGCGCCTCGTCAATGATGATGATGGTCTTCTGACCGGCGCGCTCACGCTCGAGCAGGAAGCGCCTGAGCGCGGCGAGCCGCCGCTCCGGCGATTCCTCGGGCTTGGCGATTCCCAGGTCCTCGAGCAGCCATTCGACGATGCCGTCGAACGACAAGGCCGTGTTGAAGACATACGACACCGCGGTGTCCTCGTCGAGGCGCTGGTGAAGGGCCCGCAACAGCGTGGTCTTGCCCGTGCCGGCCTTGCCGGTCAGGACGATGAAGCCTCCGCGTTCGCGAGGGCCGTGCTGAAACTGATCGAGGACCTCGCGGTGTCCCGAGCCTATGTAGAGAAATCTCGGGTCCGGTGTCATGTTGAACGGGTTCTCGTTGAGCCCGAAGAAACTCAGATACATGACACCGGCACCACGCACCCACGTTCGTGCTGCCTGACATCACAGTCAAGGTCTCGTTTCTCTGTGAGAAATGCGGCCTTCGCGAGGGATCACGCGACAATCTCCCCTGGAATCAGGGAATCCGGCGGAGCAGGGCGCGGAACCCAGGAAAACGGCGACATTTCGGTGACGCCGCCCTCCGAGCCCGCATCAGATGGGGCGTTTCACCGTTTGTGGATATCGGTGGGCAAGTGGATAAGCCGCCATGTCCCGGGGTTGGGTATGCAGAAAAACTTCGTGAGATCGGCGGTCGTCACGCTATGAATGGGGCGATTTGAGCAGCGGAGAGTCGCGGGGGCTCGCCAACGCAGCATCGTCGGCGGGATCAGGCGTCGTGGCCAGACGCCTGTGCGTCGTCTCTCGCAATCCGCTCGTGTCCGGAGTGTTCATCGCGGGCCTCACGTCCCTGGTGGGCTCGCGCGATGAGCTGGAGATCGTCGTGGACCGGCGCCGCAACGATCCGGCGAGCGATCAGCCGTCGGTCGAACGCCGCCAGCGATCGAACGTCGTTCGGGCGCTGGAGCGCGACGGGTTCGCGGTCGTCCCGGTGCCACCCGCTCGGGCTCCCGGAGATCTCGGTGCGCCGAGCGAGCGCCTTCGCGTCGAGCAGGCCTACGAGCACCGGCTCGAGCGGCTGCTTCGCTTCAAGCACCGCCGGACCGTCCGCCTCAAGCGGTGGCTGATGCTCTCCGCCCTGCTGAACGCGATCTTCGCCCTGTTCTTGCTCGCGCCGCCAGCGAAGGCTCTTCTGCAGAAGACGCGACCCGCCGCTCCGGTCTCGTCGATTCGTTCACCGGTCACGCCGAGCCCCGTCTCCAGTTCGCCGTCGCCCTGAGGCCGGAGCGCGCGGGGCGAGCGACGGTGCTCGCGCCGAGGTCGCCTGAGGTCTACGCGGAGCTCGGCCCCTGGATGCGGAGCACGACCGGGGGCTCCGTCTCGAGCTGGAGCGTCGTGTGGTCGATGCCGAAGCGGGCGTGCATGACGGCGTGGAGCGTCTCGAGCAGGCGTTCGCTGTCGCGGACGTCGTCGACGACGACGTGGGCGCTCATCGCTTCGCGCTCGGAGGTGAGCGTCCACACGTGCAGGTCGTGGACTCTGCGCACGCCCGCGACGGAGCACAACGCGTCCTCGATCTCGCGCAGGTTCAGATGGGCCGGCGTGCCCTCCAGGAGCACGTTGACCGCCTGCGTGAGCAGCCGCCACGTCCGGGGGACGATGACCAGGGCGATGGCGCCGCTGACGAGCGGATCGGCGAGCGTCCAGCCGGTCACCACCACCAGGGCCGCGGCGATCACCACCCCGATGGAGCTCAGCGCGTCGCCGAGCACCTCGAGGTATGCCGCGCGGACGTTGAGGCTCGTTGCGGCGGCGCCGTGGAGCAGGGCGGCGCACACCAGGTTCACCACGAGGCCCACGGCCGCGATGCCCAGCATGGGCCCGCCGAGGATTGCCGGCGGCACCAGGAGACGGCGGTAGGTCTCGAGCAGGATCGCGCCCGCGACCACGAGCAGCACCACCGCATTGACGAACGCCGCGAGGATCTCGGCTCGGTAGTAGCCGTAGGTCTTGGCTGGCGTCGGTGGGCGTCCGGCGATCCAGATCGCGAAAAGCGCGAGTCCGAGACCACCGGCGTCGGCGAGCATGTGGCCGGCATCGGCCAGGAGCGCGAGGCTGCCCGACCAGAGGGCGCCGGCGACTTCGATGACGAGGAATCCGCACGTCAGCGCCAGGGTCGCGGTCAGCCGCCCTCGCGAGCGCGCCGCGGCGGTCTGGCGGTGTGCGCGCGCATCCATCGTGCGGATCGTAGCAGGTTCCGGCGCCGAATCGCTCCTTCAGTCGTGGTCGTCGACGTCGCTCCAGGTGAACCCGATGAAGAGCAGCACCGTGTACTTGTCCAGCTTCGCGCGGCCGGTGGCGATCGGCGGCGCATGAACGATCGCGTCGGTCTTGCCGTCGAACTCGTAGAGCCGAAGCTCGGCGACGCCCCGATTGCGCTGCCACTTGAAGATCGCGATCTCCGGAACCGGCACGTTCACCACCGGCGCCTGGAACGCGGGAATTCCCAACAGGGTCTGGTCGTTGTCGGTGCCGAGGACGCTCGCGAAGGCCTTGACCTTGAGGTCGGGCGACTCCGACACGGTGCGCACCCCCTGGGCCCTGAGCCACGTGACGACGAACTCCTTGATCAGGGCTTCGGGTCCGGCGTGATGAAAGACCTCCACCGTGACGGTCTGGCTCTTCAACCGCGCGATGTCCAGTTGGCTCAGCGCGCGCTCGAGGGAGCGGATCAGCAGCTGCTGGGTGACACCGGAGGGCAGCGTCGGGGGCGGCACGGGCGACAGTGAGCAGGCGCCGAGCGCGAGGCAGACAGACAAGGTCATGACGGACCGGAGTCGCTCGAGGTCGACCATCGCCGATATCTAGAAGTCTACGACCGCCTGCTAGAATCGATTATGCACCAGGATCGAACGATCGTACTGCAAGGCCGGCGGTTTCACTATACGGAATGGGGCGCGCCGACGGCGCCCGCGCTGATCATGCTGCACGGGGTGACCGGCCACGCGCGGACCTGGGACGAGGAAGCGGCCGCGCTCGCCTCTCGCTATCGTGTGCTCGCCCTCGATCAGCGCGGCCACGGCGATTCCGACCCAGCGCCCCACGCGGACTACACGGTGGCGGCGCTGTCGGCCGACCTGACCGCGTTCGCCGACTCCCTGCGGATCACGCGGGCCTCGATCGTCGGGCTGTCGATGGGCGGGCGCGTGGCGATCGCCTTTGCGGGCCAGGCGCCGCAGCGTGTCGAGCGGCTGGTCGTCGTCGACATCGGGCCCGACATCTCCGAGGCCGGACTGGTCCGGGTCGGCACCCTCATGGCGAAATCCCCGGAGCTGTTCACGAGCGTCGACCACGCGCTGGCCTTCCACCGCGTGACCAACCCGCTCTACACCGAGGCGATGCTGCTCCATCGGGTCCAGCACGGCACGAAGCCTGTGGAGGGCGGGTTCACCTGGAAATACGACCGCGGCCTGCGCGAGGCCGTGCGCTCGGGCACCTGGCGCGATCCGATCGATCTCTGGCCCCTCTGGCGGGGCATCGCCTGCCCGATTCTGTTGGTGCGTGGGGGCGACTCCGACGTGCTGTCGCCCGAGATCGCCAAGCGCATGGTCGAGGAGAATCCTAACACTCGCCTCGCCGAGATCGCTGGCGCCGGCCACACGGTCCCCGGCGACCAACCCCTGGCCTTCCGCACCCTCCTCAACGAGTTCCTCGCGACCTGACAGACGCCGACGGCGCGACGGCGGGTCAGTGGGCACGAAGAGGCTAGCGTTCGCGCAGCTTGCGTGCAGCGTCGGCACGCATCTGCTGCATGGCGCGCGTCTCCTGGTCGGAGTAGCGCTCCTCGGTCCACGGGTCGGCGTGCATGTGGTAGCCGTTCTGCTCCCAGAACCCGGGCGGATTGACGTCGAGGAACTCGAAGGCGCGGAGCCACTTCGAGCTTTTCCAGAAGTAGAGCTTGGGCAGGACCAGGCGCATCGGACCGCCGTGGTCGGGCTCGAGGTCGCGACCGTTGTGCTTGAGCGCAAGGATCACATCGTCCTGCACGAGATCGACGAGCGCGGTGTTGGTCGTGTAGTCCGGGTCGGCGCGCTGCATGACGAACGTGGCTTCGGGCCGCGGCTTCACCCGCTTCACGATCTCGCGGATGGGCACACCCTCCCAGACGTTGTCGAGCTTCGACCAGCGCGTCACGCAGTGGATGTCGGAGGTGATCGTGTTCCGCGGCAGCGCCAGGAACTCCGGCCACGTCCACGTCGTCTCGTGCTCGACCAGGCCGTAGCAGCGGAACGTCCAGCGGGCGGGATCGAACCGCGGGGTGCGGCCGTAGGTGAGGACCGGCCACTTGGCCGTCAGGATCTGGCCCGGCGGGACGCGCGCGGCGAGCGCCGGATCGAGTTCCTGCTTCATGCCGGGCCCGGTCCGGCGGCGCGCATCGATCGCGTCGTCATCCCGCTCACTATACAACGCGTCCAGAAGCTTCCTGGCGTATGGAGTCGCGCCGTATAATCGACTCCAGTCGGCGCCCGGCGGGGCGGAGCGCCGGATGAAAGGATCGTAGGGATGAACGGGGAACGAAAGCTGGCGCTGTTCATCGACTTCGAGAACATCGCCCGCGGCGTCAAGGAAGCCCAGTACAAGGCCTTCGAGATCAAGCTGGTCCTCGAGCGGTTGCTGGAGAAGGGCAAGATCATCGTCCGGCGAGCCTATGCCGACTGGAACCGGTTCACCGAGTACAAGCGGCCGTTCCACGAGTGGGCCATCGAGCTGATCGACGTCCCGCAGTCGCGCTACAGCGGCAAGAACTCGGCGGACATCCGGATGGTCGTGGATGCCCTCGACCTCGCCTACGGCAAGACGCACATCGACACCTTTGCGCTGGTCTCCGGTGACTCGGACTTCTCGCCGCTCGTCTCGAAGCTGCGGGAGAACGACCGCTACGTGATCGGCCTCGGCGTCAAGTCGTCCTCGTCCGATCTGCTGGTGGCCAACTGCGACGAGTTCATCTTCTACGAGGATCTCATCCGCGACACGAAGAAGACCACCCTGCTGCGCGGGATGCCGGAGAAGAAGGCCGAGGCCATGGCCCAGCTGATCGACGCCATCCAGGCGCTCCAGCGCGAGAACAAGGAGACGCTCTGGGGCTCGATGGTCAAGCAGACGATGATCCGGAAGAATCCGGCCTTCAACGAGACGTACTACGGGTTCCCGACCTTCTCCAAGCTCCTCGAGGACGCCGCCAAGCAGAAGATCGTCACGCTCGAGCGCGACGAGAAGAGCGGCACGTACGTCATCACCGCTCTCAGCGAAGAAGGCGGCCGCGCGGCGTAGGCGGTTTGAGCCGCCTATCCCTGCCGGTTTAGAGCGGAGCAGACTCTCAGAGACGGCCGAGGCGGCCGCTGTCGCTGACGAAGACCGTCAACGCCCAGCTCACGATGGAGATCAGGAGCGCGCCGAGGAATGCTGCGCGGAAGCCGTGGATGTCGAAGCCGGGGACGACGGCCGATGTCAGCCACAAGCAGAACGCGTTCAGCACGAACAGGAAGAGACCGAGCGTGAGGAGGGTCAGCGGCAAGGTGATCAGCTTCAGGATCGGCCTCACGATCGCGTTGATGAGGGCCAGCACCAGCCCGGCCAGCAACGCGGGCCAGAGCGGCTTACCCCGCAAGATGATGCCGGGCACCACCTGGGCCGCCAGATAGATCATGGCGGCGTTCACGATGCCGCGCGCGACGAAGCCGATCAGGGGCTACCCGCCGAACGGTGCGATGAGCCGATCGATCGACAAAGCGCCCGCGCCCCCGATGAAGATCGACAGCGCCATCGCGATCAGGACCAGGTTGAACTCGTAGCCGTGTCCCTTGCCTGGGGTCAGAGAGAAGTTCAGGAAGAAGCCGTGCCTCCCGTGCACCTTCGCGATCGCCACCAGCATCACGCCGATCAACCCGAGCGCGGCCGGGCGCGCCAGAAAGCCGACGATCAGCGCGAGACCGCCGAAACACTCGATGAACGTCGCGAGCGCCGTCGCCGCGGGCGGGATATTCATCTGGCGGAAGCCACCGATCGTGGCCGAGAGCCCCGGACCACCGAACCAGCCGAACGTCTTCTGGGCGCCATGGGCGAAAAAGACGATGCCCAGCACGATGCGGACGACCAGGTGGGACCACGACGGATAGGTGCCGAACACGAGATCGATCAAGTCTTGCATGAGTCCTCCCTGCCCGTTGCGATGGGCACGGCCGCATCGTATTCTCGATCCGTGAAGTCCCAGTCGGGCTGCGCCGATCGGTCGCCGCGAGTGTACTACAGCTGGATCTGGGTGGTTCTCACGCTGCTCGCGCTGACCTGCTGGGCGGGGACGTCGCGCGCGCTCGCGCAGGTCGAGCTCAGCTGGTCGCCGAGCATGGTCAAGGGCCCGTCCGGCGCGCCGGTCACGATCATCGAGTTCTCCGACTATCAGTGACCGTACTGTCAGCTCGTCCAGCGGTCGCTGGCGAAGGTGCTCGAGGAGTACGACGGCCGCGTGCGCCTCGTTTTCAAGGACCGGCCGCTGGCCATGCACACGCTGGCGCGCGCGGCGCACGAGGCGGCGCGCTGCGCCGGCGCCGCGGGAAAGTACTGGCCGTATCACGATCGACTCTTCGCGGCCCAGCCCGCGTTCCGCCGCGCCGACCTGCTCGCCTACGCGGGCGAGCTCGGCCTGGATCGGGACGCGTTCGCGAAATGCCTGGACGAGCGCCGATTCGCGTCGGACATCGACCGCGACATCGAGGAGGCGCAGGCACTCGGGATCAACAGCACCCCCACGTTTCTCATCAACGGCCAGCTCGTGATCGGCGCCACCAGCCTCGAGGAGTTTCGGTCGATCATCGACAAGGCGCTGCGGGAGCGACGCTGATGCCCTACACCAAGGTCGCGGAGGTCGACGAGATCGGCGTCGGCCAGGGTACGCTGATCGAGCGCGGTGGAACGACGATCGCCGTCTTCAACGCCGGCGGCGGCCGCTTCTACGCGACCAGTCCGACCTGCCCTCATGAGGACGGACCGCTCGCGGAAGGCTGGCTCGAGGGCGACGCGGTCGTCTGTCCCTGGCACGGCTACGATTTCGAGCTCGCCACCGGCGCCTGCCGGGTCGCTCCAGGCCTGAAAGTATCGGTCTATTCCGTGCGCGTGAACGGCACCGCGGTCGAGATCGACCTTCCCTGAACGCTCGCTCACGATCGCACTTCTGATTCTTGCACTTTTTACACACGGCGAGCGCGCTGAGGATGTCCCGAACGGTTGCGAAACCACGAAAAGGTGGTTAACGTAGCAGTACGTAGCGCACGAGGAGGACCACGGTCCCGTGACAGAGCGCGCCGTCAAACACGTCAGGAAATTTCTCGGTCAGCGTCTGCGCGCCCTGCGCAAACAGCGCGCGCTCAGCCAAGAACGTCTCGGCAAGGGGTCCGGGCTCAGCGGGAAATTCATCGGCGAGGTCGAGCGCGGCGAGAAGTCGATTTCCATCGATAGTCTCTACCGCGTGTCGGTCGCGCTCGAGGTTCCGCTGCGCGAGCTCACCGACGTCGGCGATAAGCACAGCACCGTGCCGACCGAAGAGGCCGAGAAGATCTTCGCGCTGGTCTCGGGACGGCGGCGTCCGGAAGACGTTCGCAAGGCTTACAACGTCCTGCGCGCGATGTTCAGCCGCGCCTCGTAACTCCTGTCGCTCACCGGTCCTGCCCCGCACGCCCGGCGCGATCGTCCGACGGTCCAGCGCCACGATGAAGGTGTGACATGACCACGGATCAGCTTTGGCTCGGTGTCGGCTTTCTCGGCCAAGCATTCTTCTCCGCGCGCTTCCTGATCCAGTGGATCGCGTCCGAGCGTCTCGGCAAGAGCGTGGTGCCCCGCGCCTTCTGGTATTTCTCGATCGGCGGTGGGTTGACGTTGCTGATGTACGCGCTGTGGCGGCGTGATCCGGTCTTCATCCTCGGTCAGGGCGCGGGTCTCTTCGTCTACGCGCGTAACCTGTACTTCGTCCTCCGCGACCCCGAGCGGATCGCCTCCTGACAGCGTGATAAGATGCCCGCGGGTTCGAGCTGGGCGAGAGCGGGCTCCCGTAGAGAGATGCAAGTCCGTCGAGAAGCCACGGGGCCCGGAACCGATCAGCCGAGCCCAGAACCACATAGCCGAGCCAAGAACCGAATAGCGGAGCTGGATCACGAACGACTGATAGATTGGACGTGCGGAGCCGGCTCGCGAACAACTGATAGATCGGGCGTGCGGAGCCGGCTCGCATCTGTTTCAGGCCACCCTCGGTGGAAGCCGATCTCACGGTCCCCGCTACAAAGGAGCGGCACGTTGACCATCAATTGGGCCCAGTGTCATACGCGTCCCGTCCTCATGATCCCCGGTCCGACGGAGCTCCCGTTCCCGGTGATCCAGGCCATGAATCAGCCGCCGACGATCCAGTACGATCGGAGCTTCGACGAAGAAGTGCTCGAGCCGACGACGCTCGCGCTCCGCGAGGTGTTCCAGACCCAGAACGAGGTCGTGCTGCTTCCCGGATCCGGTCGCACGGCGCTCGAGGCCGGCGCCCTGTCCGTGATCGAGCCCGGCGACCGTGTGCTCGTGATCGGCGCTGGCCAGTTCGGCGTCCTGATGCGCGAGATCATGAATCGGGTCGGCGCCGACTGGACCGAGTTCCCGGTCGAGCTGGGCGCGCGCCTCGACCTGGACCGCCTGGCGCGTGAGGCCGAGCGGCTGCGGCCCAAGGCGCTCACCCTCGTGCACAACGAGACCTCGACCGGGACGACGTATCCCGCGGCCGACGTGGGCCGGATCGCGCGCTCCGTCGACGCGCTGTTCCTCCTCGACACCGTCTCGTCGATCGCCGGCATCGACGTCCGCACCGACGAGTGGGGAGTCGATCTCAACATGACCGGCTCGCAGAAGTGCCTGGCCGCGCCGCTCGGCCTGGCCCTCGTGGGCGTGAGTCCGCGGGCGTTCGCCGCGATGGAGCGCCGCACGCGCGCGGCGTCGAGCCTGGTCTACGACCTGCTGCGCTGGAAGGAGCTGTGGATCCCCGTCTCGCGCGGCGGCAAAGTGCCCGACGGATCGCCGCGGCGGCAGCCGGTGTCGATCCCGACGCACCTGACGAGCGCGATGCGCGCGGCCGTGCGCCTCATCCTCGAAGAAGGGTTGGCGCACCGCTTCCGCCGTCACGCCATCGCCGGCGCGGCCGTCAGGCGGGGCGTCGCCGCCATGGGGCTCGAGATGTTCCCGGACGCCTCGATCCTGTCGAACACCGTGTCGTGCGTGAAGACGCCGAAGAACGTCGAGCCGGGCGCAGTCGTCGCCCGCATGCGCGACCAGTACGGCATCCTCATCGGCACCGGTCTCGACAAGATGCGGACGACCACGTTGCGCATCGGCACCATGGCGATGACGGCGAGCCCGCACTACGTGCTGCCGACCCTGTCGGCGCTCGAGCTCGCCTTGCGCGACCTCGGCCACAAGTGCGAGCCCGGCGCCGGCGTGGCCGCCGCGCAGGCGGCGTTCGCCGACGCGGTGTGATGAGCACCGACGCCAAGTCAACCGTGACCATCTCGGTCCCCGACGACTTTCCGTCGGTCTTCGAGAACACGCCCGCGCACGAGCGCTGCCGCAAGGTCGGCGACACGAAGGTCTACACCGCCCGGGGTGCCGACGACGAGGCCGAGCTGATCAAGCGTATCGACACCGCCCGCGTCGCCATCAACATCCGGGCTCACGCCCGGTTCACCGATCGGGTGATGGAGTCGTGCCGAAAGCTCGAGATGATCTCGATCTGGGGCACCGGCACCGACAACATCGACCTCGACGCGGCGGGCCGTCACGGGATCACGGTCTGTAACACGCCCGGGATCAACGCCTTCGCCGTCGCCGAGCACGCGCTGGCGCTCATGCTGGCCACGGCCCGGCGCATTCCGCGGATCGACCGGGAAGTGCGCGGCGGAGGCTGGCCGCGCGATTTCCTGACCCAGCTCCTCGGCAAGACGCTCGGGGTATTCGGCACCGGGAAGATCGGTGCGCGGGTAGTCGTGCTCGGCAAGGCCCTGGGAATGGATGTCCTGGCCTACAGCGCTCGCGGCGACGCCGCAGCCGTTGCGGCCCTCGGCTCTCGCGCCGCGTCCAGAGAAGACATCTGCCGCCGGGCTGACGTCATCTCGCTCCACTTGCGCCTGGCGCCCGAGACCCGTGGCTTTCTGGGTCGCCGCGAGTTCGCGCAGATGAAGCCGACGGCGATCCTGATCAACACCGGCCGCGGCGCGCTGGTCGAGCGCGAGGCGCTCCTGGATGCGCTCACGCAGAACAAGCTCGCGGGGGCCGGGCTCGACGTCTTCCACGACGAGCCGCTCAAGCCGGGCGATCCACTCCTGGCCCTTCAGAACGTGGTGCTTTCGCCGCACAACGCCGGGCAGACGCCCGAAGTCATCCGCGACGGACTGCTGCGGGCGATCGAGAACGTCGAGAACTATCTCGCCGGGAAGCCGACCGACGTCGTGGTCGCCCCGGTCAGAGCACGGCGCTGAGGCGCCGGACGGAGGGCACGTTCTCATGGCCGTGAGGTCGTTCGAGATCACCCGCCGCTCGGCCGTCCTGGACGGCCGGCCGTTCGGTGCGACGGGCGCGTACGAGAAGATCGTCGGGGTGCTTCGCTTCGGCATCGATCCAACACACCCGGCGAACCAGGCCATCGCGGACATCGGGCTGGCGCCGCGGAGCGCCGAGGGGCTGGTGGAGGCCGCCGCAGATTTCTATCTATTGCGGCCCGTCGATCCCGCGCGCGGCAAGCGGCGACTCCTGCTCGACATTCCCAACCGCGGTCGGAAGGTCGCGCTCGGGATGTTCAACAGCACGATCCGCGTACCCGACCCGACGACCGCGGAGGACTTCGGTAATGGGTTCCTGATGCGGCACGGGTACACGGTGGCCTGGTGCGGCTGGCAGCACGACGTGCCGCGCCAGGACGGTCTGCTGGCGCTCACGGTGCCGGTGGCGCGGGGCGAGAACGGACTGATCGGCGGTCCGGTGCTCTGCGAATGGCGACCGAACTCCCGTGTCGACACCCTGCCGATGGCCGACCGCTATCACATCGCCCAGCCGACGGCCGACCTCAGCGATCCGGCGGCGCGGCTCACCGTCCGCGAGCACGCCGGCGCGCCGGCGGTGGCGATCGCGCGGACGGCGTGGCGGTTCGCCGACGCGACGCACGTCTCGCTCGCCGGCGGATTCGAGCCCGGGAAGATCTACGAGCTGGTCTACCGGGCCGAGAATCCGCCGCTCGTCGGCCTCGGGCTCCTCGCGGTACGCGATACCGCCGCGTGGCTTCGCTCGGGCTCGGCGGCCGCCGGCAACCCGTGTGCCGGCGAGCTCGACCACGCCTACGTCATCGGGGTGTCGCAGACCGGCCGGTTCCTGCGTCACCTGCTCTATCTCGGCCTGAACGAGGACGAGGCCGCGGGGAAGGTCTTCGACGGGGTGATCGCGCACATCGCGGGCGCCCGGCGCGGCGAGTTCAACCAGCGCTTCGGCCAGCCGTCGCTGAACGCGACCTCCTCCGTCGGGAGCCTGTTCCCGTTCACCGACGCCTCGGCGGTCGATCGGGTGACCGGTAAGCGCGGCGCGCAGCTGGCCCGCCTCGAGGCGCGCGGCACCGTGCCGAAGATCGTCGCGGTCAACACGTCGGCCGAGTACTGGCGGGGCGACGCCTCGCTCGTTCACTCGGACGTGGAGGGCACCAGAGACGTCGCGCCGCATCCCCAGACGCGGCTCTATCTCTTCGCGGGCTGCCAGCACACTCCCGGCACCCTGCCCCCGCCGGACGCCGACCCCAATACCGGCTCGCGCGGGCGGCACACGTTCAACGTCGTGGACTACGCACCGCTCCTGCGCGCGGTGCTGATGAACCTCGACCGCTGGGTCACCGACGGCGCGGAGCCGCCGGTGAGCGCCGTGCCGCGTCTCGACGACGGCACCGGCGTTGTCGCCGAGACGACGCGGGCCACCTTCACGCGGATTCCGGGTGCGCGCTTCCCCGATCGGGTCGAGCGGCCGCGACGACTCGATTTCGGCCCGGACATCGACCGCGGGATCGTCCACGAGCTCCCGCCGAAGATCGGTGCGCCGTTCGTGAGCTTCGTGCCGTCGGTCGACGCAGACGGTAACGACATCCCCGGGATCCGGCCGGTCGAGCTCCTGGTACCGCTCGCGACCTTCACCGGATGGAACCCGCGCCACCCGGACCAGGGAGTCCCGGGCGATCTCATGAGCATGCTCGGCTCGACGCTTCCGTTCGCGAGCACGCGAGCGGCACGGGAAGCCAGCGGCGATCCCCGCGTGTCGATCGACGAGCGCTATGGCTCGCGCGCGGCCTACCTCGAGCGAGCGCGCGAGGCGGCGAACACGCTCGTGGCCCAGCGGCACATGCTGGCGGAGGACGTCGACGCGGTGGTCGAGCGCGCGGGGCGGCTCTGGGACTTCATCGTCCGCGCTTGAACCACTCGTAGATTTCTTCGCCGGTCGTCATCCACACGCCCTTCTTGCGCCGGATGTAGTCGTAGATCGCCTCGAAGTACTTGATCCGGTGCGGCACCCCGTGGATGTAAGGGTGCACCGCGATCGCCATCACTCGCGGCTGCTGGGCGCCCTCGAGGTAGAGCCGGTCGAACTGATCGCGCACGCGCTCGAGCCACGCACTCGACTCGTGGTGCTGGATCAGCATCATCGGGATGTCGTTGAGCTCGAGCGTGTACGGCACCGAGACCAGCGGGCCTGCCGTGGTCTTGATCTCGTAGGGCTGGTCGTCGTTGACCCAGTCGGAGATGTACTCGATGCCCTCTTCCGCCAGGATGTCGAGCGTCTCCCACGTCTCGGTCAGCCCCGGGCCGAGCCAGCCCTTCGGCTTCTTCCCCGTGAAGTCCGCTATGAGGCGAACGGCCGTCCGGATCGCGTCGCGCTGGTCGGGAATCAGGTGCAGCGCGCCCTGCTTCACGCCGTGGCCCATGAACTCCCAGCCGGCGTCCTTCATCGCGCGCGCGACGGGCTCGTAGGAGCGGCAGACGTTCGCGTTGATCGCGGTCGTCGCGCGGATCTTCCGCTTCACCAGCGCGTCGAGCATCCGCCAGAAGCCGACGCGCATGCCGTAATCGTGCCACGCCCAGTTGGGCACGTCGGGTACGGTCGTCACGCCCTGCGGGGCCGAGAGCACGCCGCGCGGCATCGGCTTCTCGATGTCCCACTCTTCGACGTTGACGATGGTCCACACGGCGATGCGCGCCCCTCGCGGAAGCTTCCAGGGTCGGCGACCGGCGATCGGTGAATAGTCGAAGCGTTCGTGGGGTAGTCTCACGGAGACCTCCTGATTGGTTATCGGCGCGCCTCGGCCGGCTGGGCCCCAGCCCCGCGACGGCCTGCAGCGCGCACTGCGCGAGGCGTATGCCGAGTGCGCCTATAGTACAATCCCGAGCCGTGACGCGCGCTCCGGGGTTCGAAGTTCACGCTCACGTCTCTCCCCAATCGCCTCCTCGGCTGATCGACCTCCGGCTCGTCTGACCGTTGGAATTCTGGATCGGCCAGCTCTTCAACGGCGTGTCCTATGGCGCCCTGCTCTTCCTGCTGGCCGGCGGCCTCTCGCTCATCTTCGGCATGATGCGCATCGTGAACATGACCCATGGCTCGTACTACCTGCTCGGCGGCTACGTCGCCCTCACGGTGATCTGGCGGACCGGCAGCTTCGCGCTCGCGGTCGTGCTGGGCGCGCTGACGATCTCGCTGGTCGGCATCGCCGAGTGGAACGCGTTCCTCAAGCGTCTGAGCGGCCAGGAGCTCGGCCAGGTGTTGACCACGATGGGGTTCGCGCTGATCTTCCAGGATCTGGCGCTGGTGCTCTGGGGCGGTGATCCCTACACGATCGCGGTCCCGGCCATGCTCTCCGGCTCGTTCGTCGTCGGCCAGCTGTACTTCCCCGTCTACCGCATCTTCATCATCGTAGTGGCGGTCGTCATCGCCCTGATCCTCTGGCTCACGCTCGAGTGGACCCGGATCGGCGCGATGATCCGGGCTACGGTGGACGACCCCGAGATGGCGCGCGGCGTCGGCATCAACGTCTATCTGATCTCGATGGTGGTCTTCGCCCTCGGCGCGACGTTGGCGGCGCTCGCCGGCGTGGTGGCAGGCGGCTTCGTCGGCGTCTATCCCGGCGCCGACTTCGAGATCCTGCCCTATGCCTTCGTCGTGGTGATCGTCGGCGGCATGGGAAGCCTGAAGGGCGCGTTGATCGGCAGCCTCATGGTCGGCCTCCTCGACAACTTCGGCAAGGCGCTCTTCCCCGAGCTCTCCTACTTCACGTTGTTCGCGCCGATGGCGGCGATTTTGGCCGTGAGGCCCACCGGCCTCTTCGGTCGCGCCTGATGCGCCTCGCGCTGCCGCCCGGCGCGCCGCGCATCGCGCTGGGCGTCGCCTTCGCGGTGCTGCTGGTGGCGCCGCCGTTCGTCTCGTCGTTCCTGCTCGCGTTGCTCACCCAGGCGGTGATCTACTCGGTGCTCGCCATGAGCCTCGACGTCATCCTGGGCTATATCGGGCTGGCCTCGCTGGGCCACGCGGCGTACCTCGGGCTCGGCGCGTACAGCGTCGGGATCCTGGCGACCCGGCACGGCGCCTCATTCTGGGTCACGCTGATCGTCGGCGTGCTCCTGGCGACGGCGGTCGCCTCGATCTTCGGCCTCCTGGCACTGCGCGCGACCGGCGTGTACTTCCTCATGATCACGCTGGCGCTCGGCATGGTGGTGTGGGGGCTGGCGCATCGATGGGTCACGATGACCCAGGGCGACAACGGCATCGCCGGCGTCCCGCGCCCCGACCTGGGGCTCCCCTGGTCCTTCACGCGGGGAATCCCGTTCTACTACCTGGCGCTCGCCGGATTCCTGCTCGCCCTGCTGGTGCTGCGGACCATCGTGCGCTCGCCGTTCGGCCAGACGCTCGTGGGGATCCGCGAGAGCGAGTCGCGCATGCGCACGCTCGGCTACCACGTGTGGCTGCACAAGTACATCGGGTTCGTGATCGCGGGCGCCGTCGGCGGCTTCGCCGGCGTGCTGTGGGCCTACTACAACGGCTTCGTGAGCCCGGCGGACCTCGAGCTCGCGACCTCGGTCGAGATCCTCCTGATGGTCGCGCTCGGCGGCCGTGGCACTCTGATCGGACCGGCGCTCGGCGCCGCGCTCATCGTGGGCTTGAAGAACCTCGTGTCGGTCTACACGCATCGCTGGCTCCTGATCCTGGGCGGCGTCTACATCGGTACGATCGTGTACGCGCCCGAGGGGATCGTGGGAGCGCTCCGACAGTGGACGAAAGGAGAACGGGCCATGGGCAAGAAGGTGATCGTCGTAATCTTGACGGTGGCGGTCTTGATCGGGCTGGCGGGCCCCGGGGCGGCGTGGGCCCAGAAGGGCTCGATCAAGATCGGGGTGATCACTCCCATGACGGGAGGCGCCGCGCAGATCGGCAAGGACATGACGAGCGGGATCTCGATGTGGCTCGACGACAACGGCCACACGATCGCCGGCCGCAAGGTCGAGGTGATCGTCGAGGACAGCCAGGGCCAGCCCAACGTCGCGCTGACCAAGCTGCAGAAGCTCGTGGAGAGTGACAAGGTCCACGTCCTGGTCGGCGAGGTCTTCGCCCACATCGGCTACGCGATGGCGCCGAAGGTCGACGAGTATCGCATCCCCATGCTCTATCCCGTCATCGCCGCCGACGATCTCACGCAGCGCAAGCCGGCGAAGTGGGTCGTCCGCACCGGCTGGGCCTCGAGCCAGCCCTCGCACCCCTTCGGGGAGTACGCCGCGAAGACCCTCGGCTACAAGCGCATCGTCACGATCGGGATCGACTACGCCTTCGGCTGGGAGGTCATCGGCGGCTTCCAGAAGACCTTCGAGGAGAACGGTGGCCAGATCGTCCAGAAGCTCTGGGCCCCGCTCAACACCACGGACTTCGCGCCCTATCTCTCCCAGATCCGCCGCGACGCCGACGCCGTGTTCGCGCTGATGGTCTCGATCTCGGCCGCGCGCTTTCCCAAGCAATACCAGGACGCCGGGCTCAAAGCGAAGCTGCCCGTCATCGGCGGCGGAACGACGTTCGACGAGTTCGTGCTGCCCTCGCTCGGCGACGAGGCGATCGGCGGTATGAGCCCCCTGATCTACAGCGCCGCGCTGGACACGCCGATCAACAAGAAGTTCGTGACGGAATACCGCAAGAAGTACGGCAAGGTCCCGTCGTATTTCTCGGAGACCTGCTACACGAGCACGCGGTGGATCAACGAGGCCGCCAAGGCCATCAACGGCGACGTGGAGAATCGCGAGAAGTTCCTGGAGGCGCTGCGGAAGGTCGAGATCCCCGACGCGCCACGGGGCCCGGTGAAGCTCGACTCGCATGGCAACCCGGTCCAGAACATCTACATCCGCAAGGTCGAGAAGAAGGACGGCGAGCTCTGGAACACCGTCATTCACACCTACCCGACCGTCTCGCAGTTCTGGAAGTACAAGGCCGAGGATTTCCTGAAGCAGCCCGTGTACGACCGCAACTTCCCGGCGTGCAAGTTCTGCTGATGCCGGGCCGAGCCCGAGGCGCATGAGGGAGCCGGCCGCCGCGCTGAGCCTGAGCGGGCTCTCGAAGGAGTTCGGCGGGCTTCGCGCGGTCGACGGCGTGAGCCTGACCGTCGGTCCCGGCGAGCGCCGCGCGATCATCGGACCCAACGGCGCGGGCAAGACCACGCTGTTCGGCCTGATCAGCGGCGAGACGCGGCCGACCGACGGCCGGATCGCGCTCTTCGGCCGGGACGTCACGCGCTACGCGCCGCACCGGCGCGCGGGGCTCGGCCTGGCGCGCACCTACCAGATCACAAACCTCTTCCCGCGCCTTACGGCGCTCGAGAACTGTCTCTTGGCGGTCCAGGCGCTCACACCCGCCAAGTTCCATCTTCATCGCGCGCTACGCCGCTATCCCGCCTTCTTCGAGCGCGCGCGAGGCGTGCTCGAGGCGGTGGGCCTCGCCGACAAGGAAGGCGAGGCGGTGCGGAACCTCTCCCACGGCGAGCAGCGCCAGCTCGAGATCGCGCTGGCCCTGGCCGGCTCGCCCAGGCTCTTGCTGCTCGACGAGCCGACCGCCGGGCTCTCGCCGGCGGAATCTCACGCGATGACGGCGCTCCTGACGAAGCTCGACCCCGCCATCACGCTGCTGGTGATCGAGCACGACATGGACGTCGCTTTCGCGCTGACCGACCGCATCACGGTCCTTCACTACGGCAAGGTCGTCGCGGACGGGCTCTCCCACGAGGTCAAGGCGAACGCGCTGGTCCAAGAGATCTACCTGGGGGCGTCCTGATGCTCGAGGTGCGTGACATCCACACCTACTACGGTGAGAGCCACGTGCTGCAGGGCGTGTCCCTGAGCATGTCGCGCGGCCAGGTCGTCGGCATTCTCGGGCGCAACGGCATGGGCAAGACCACCCTGATTCGATCGATCATCGGCTTCACGAGGCCCCGCCGGGGTAAGGTCGTCTTCAAGGACCGGGACATCACGGCCTGGCCGTCGAACCGGGCGGTGGCGCTCGGCCTGGGTCTGGTGCCGCAGGGGCGCCGCGTCTTCCCCTCGCTGACGGTGATGGAGAATCTCGCGGTCGCCGTCAAGAATGGCGGCGGCCCCTGGACGATCGAGCGGGTGCTCGGACTTTTCCCGCGCCTGCGTGAGCGCGGTGGGCACCGGGCGGGCAAGCTCTCCGGTGGCGAGCAACAGATGCTGGCGATCGCCCGCGCGCTGATGACCAACCCCGAGCTCCTGCTGATGGACGAACCGACCGAAGGCCTCGCGCCACTGCTGGTGCGCGAGGTCGGGCGGGTCATCGAGACTCTGAAGGCCGAGGGGCTATCCATCCTGCTCGTCGAACAAAATCTTCCGATGGCGCTACGGGTCTCGGACCACGTGCACGTGCTGTCGCGCGGACGGGTCGTGCACTCCAGCGCGCCGGATGCGCTGTGGAGGAACGAGGAGATCAAGGCCCGGTATCTCGGACTGTGAGGGGCAACAGATGAAACGTATCGCTGTCGTCGGCGTTGGGCTCCTCGGATCGGCGGTGGCCTCTCGCCTCCTGGCCGGAGGCTTCACCGTCACCGGCTACGACACCCGCCCGGATCAGATGGCAGGGCTCGCATCGCGCGGGCTCAAGACCGCGTCGAGCCTGAACGATGCCGCGGCGGGCGCGGAGGCGGTCTTCACGATCCTGCCCTCACTCGACTCGGTCGAGGCGGCCTTTCTCGGCGCCGGCGGGCTCCTGGGCATCGTGCCGCGCACGGCCACATTGATCCAGATGAGCACGGTCTCGCCGACCCTGACGCGTCGCCTGGCCGAAGCCGCCGCCACCGCCGGGATCGGGTTCCTCGATGCCCCGATGAGCGGGACCAGCGCGATGGTGGAGCGCGGCGACTGCACGATCTTCGCCGGCGGCGACGCGGCGGTCGTCGAGGCATGCCGGCCCGTCTTCGCCGCCATCGGAAAGAGCACGATCCACGTCGGGCCGGCCGGCAGCGCGTCACTGGCCAAGCTGGCGGCGAACCTCCTGGTGGCCCTCAATACCGCCGCGCTCGCTGAAGCCCTGGTGCTCGGGGCGAAGGGCGGGCTCGCCCCTCAGGTGCTGCTCGACATCCTGAAGGACAGCGCGGGCGGCTCCCGAATGGTCGACGTGCGCGGGCCGCTGATGGTCGCGCATCGCTTCGAGCCGCAGATGAAGCTCGAGCTCTTCCTCAAGGACTTGCGGCTCATGCTCGAGGAAGCTCAGCGCCTGGGCGTCGCGCTACCGTTGACGAGCCTCACCCAGCAGCTCTGTACGGCCACCGTCGCCGCCGGCCGCGGCGGCGAGGATCTGGCCGTCCTCATCACGACCTTCGAGAAGATGGCCGGCCTCGGACCGGCGTAGGCCCGTTCAGATCAGTCCGCCTTGACCAACGGCGGGGGCGCCCAGGTGCCGTCGGCCACCTCGGGCCGCGGCGAGTAGAGCCGCATGGTCGGCTGGAACGGCGCGTCCTTGGGCGCGGGCAGCCAGTTGGATTCCTTGTCCGCCCCGGGCGAGTCGGCCTGCACGTAGATGTCCAGCGAGCCGTCCGCATTGAGCGTGAGCTTGTCGCGGTCTCCAATGGCGAAGCGGTTGATCGGGTTGGGGACCGGGAACCCATCCTGGTCGTACATGGTGATCGACCAGAGGGCGTCGACCGGCGGTAGCTTGCCCTTGTCGAAGTGCAGGACGTACCTGTTCGCGCCGCTGAGCGGCTGTCCGACGCCGTCGACGAGGGCGGTGGGATAGACGGCGTCCTGGGGAAGGCTGGCGCCGAGCCCGCCGAGCGTGATGATCGCGCGCTGCTTGTAGGACGTTCCGTAGGTGCCGATGTTCTGGGTCACGACGTTCCAGCCGTTGACCAGCTTGCCGAGCCGCTTCATGGACTGCGCGAGGTCCTCGAGCGCGTCCTTGGCCGCGGCATTGATCGTCGTGACCGTCGCCGCGTCGAGCTTCTTGGCATCGAACGGTTTCTCCAGCTCGAGGCCAAATGCGCGGAGCCGGAGGAGCATCGGGTAGTCGTTGGCATGTGGCGGATACTTGCCCATCAACGCCCTGAGGCGCGCGAGCACCGTGACGCCGTCGAGGCGATTCACCTGCACCATCGGCGGTGTTTTGCCATCGACAGTCGGGTCGGTCGGCACGCTCTGTGGAGGCGCGTAAGCCTTGCCCCAGGCGCTCAGCGGGGTCAGCTTGTAGCCGTCTTGCACCTTGTGGACGTTCGCGTAATCGCCGGGCCCACTGGTTTGGGTACGGCCCAGGACCCAGAATCGCAACGTCGGCGCCTCGATCTTGTCGACGCCCCGAGGCAGCGGACCCCGCCAGCCGCGTCCCACGAGGGCGAAGTGGCCGGCCCTGGTCCCGGTCGTGCGCTGACCGACGACGGCGAACACGTCCGTCCACATGTCGAGCATCTCGAGCAGGTAGTAGCGCCCGCCGGTGTCCGGGACCGAGAGCACCATCGGCTCGCGGGCGACGTCGACCCAGGCGAGCGAGTACAGCGTGTCGAAGTTGAAGCGTACGACGTCCTTGTCCTCCGCCTTGGGATGGGCCCGCGCATGCGCGAACTGGTTGATCGGCGCGCGCATGGGTACGGCGCTCGCGTTCGGCACGTTGGTGACCTGCCGCATCGTCGTCTCCATGCTGACGATTGGATAGGCGTAGAAATAGGCGTCGCGCGCGAGCTGATACACCGCCTGCTCTCGGGGTCCCGGCTTCGCCGGCTGGGCCTGTCCAAAGCTCGAGAGGGAGAGAAGAGCTGTGATCGCCAGCACGCCCGCCAGCGATCGACAGACCGCGCGGGCCTCGGGATTGGTCATGTCAGTCACCTCGGGCACGTGATCCAACAGTCATATTGCGGGTGGGATACCAGGGGGATTCGATCCGGGCCGACGACTGGACCTTGGTGCAGGCCCTCGTGGCTCGCTTCTCAGACCGCCCGATCGGCTCCTAGGGCTCGGGAGACCCCAGCCGCCGACTCACGCACCAGCGAAGCCAGACGCGGCAAACGCTCGCTGGACAGCCGCACCGCGGGACCGGCGATGCCGATCGACGCGACGACACGCCGGGAGTGGTCGAAGAGCGGTGCCGCGACACACTTGAGCCCCAGCGCGAACTCCTCGCCGTCGAGCGCGTAGCGCGTGGCGCGGATCTTCAGGAGCTCGCGTCGAAAATCGCCGGGTTCGGTCAGGGTCGACGGGGTGTAGGGGCGCAGGCGCCGGCGCAGAAACCGCTCGAGCCAGTCCTCCGGCTCCCAGGCCACCAGCGCCTTCCCCAACGCCGTACAGTGGAGAGGTGCCCGACGCCCGATACGGGAGTACATCTGCAGGGGCTGGTCGCTTTCCATCTTGTCGATGTACACGACTTCCCACTCGTCCAGGAGGCCCAGGTGGACGGTTTCCTTGGTCGTCAGCATGAGGCTCCGGAGAAATGGCGCGGCGACCTCACGGATCGCTCCGCGGCCGGCAATCAGCGAGCCGACCTCGAAGGCCTTGAACCCCAGACAGTACCGCTCGGTGTCGGGGTTCTTGCGGACGTAGCCGCGTGAGGCCAGCGACGTGAGCAACCGGTGGACCGTGCTCTTGCCCAGGCCGAGCGCTTGGCTCAGCTCGGTGACCCCGATCTCCGGGCGCTCGACGCTGAAGGACTCGAGTACAGCGAGGGCGTTGTTGACCGACCGAAGCACGCGCGCCATCTCGTCCACCTCGCCACTGTTCCGCACTGCAGAACACCATTCCGCGGAGCGTTTGCTTCATAGCAGTCGCGCCGCCGGCCTGTCAAACCGAAATGGCAGGCCCTCGACCACCCCTCCACGTCCGATCGCTCACGGAGGATCATGATGATGGTCCGCACCGCGTGTCTCGTCTTCCTTCTGACGGTCCTGGCGGTCCCGAGCGCCCTGGCCGCGCCCACCGACGACTCGTTCATCGCCGGCTACGCCGCGGCCGTCCTCGAGCGCGAGCTCTCGCTGACCGCACCGTCGCTGCGCGTGCACAACGGCGTCATCACGCTCGCGGCGTCGGATCTCGCCGCCGCCGACCGGGCCCGCGTCGTCACGCAGCTCGAACGGATCCGCGGCGTGACGCGCGTCGTGGTGCTCGAGCCGGGTGTCCAGCCGCCGGCCCCGGCGGCGAGCGCCGCCCCCGAGCCGCCGCGCGTTCTGGCCGAGTGGCAGACCGGCGTGTTCCCGGGCGGCGTGCTCTTCAAGCCGCTGGTCGCCGATCCGCGCTGGCCGCATTTCGCGGCCGCCTGGCAGCGCTACCTCAACGATCGCCAGTTCTCCGACATCGCGGCGGTGAGCTTCGGCGAGAGCTTCGCCTTCTACCGGGACCGAATCGCCGGAGCATGGTGGGAGGTGGGCCTCCAAGCCGGTGTCTTCTCGGTGTTCGACATCGACGCGGAATCGTTCGACCTGGTCAACGCGGACTACCTCGTCGGGATCCCGCTCACGCTCCGCTACGAGGACTTCACCGCGATGGTCCGCGTGTTCCATCAGAGCAGCCACCTGGGTGACGAGTTTCTCCTGCGCACGCGCACCAATCGGATCAACCTCAGCTACGAGAGCATCGACCTGAAGCTCTCCTACGAATTCGGCGACGTGCTTCGCACATATGTCGGTGGCGGTTACCTGTTCGACCAGACGCCGTCGAGCCTCGATCCCCTGTCGGCTCAGTACGGGATCGAGCTCAGGAGCCCCTGGCCCTCGCGTGACTCGCGGTGGCGCCCCATCGCCGCGGTCGACGTCCAGCACCGTGAGGAAAACGGGTGGAGCGCCGATGTGTCGGCGCGCGCCGGCATCGAGATCGACGGCGTCCTCTTGACCAGGAAGCTCCAGATCCTGCTCGAGTACTTCACCGGCCACTCGCCCAACGGCCAGTTCTACAAGGACAAGGTGCAATACTTCGGCCTCGGCACGCACTTCCACTTCTGAGTCCGTCTCGGGGTAGGATCGACTGCCATGGCCGATCAGGATCTCCGGAGCTTCGTCGCGGCCTACGAGCGGGCGCACCCCGGCGAGGTGATCCGGGTCGGCGAGCCGGTCTCGATCGCGGAAGACCTGATGGCGCTCGTCCTCGAGTACGAGCGGCGCCGCCGCTACCCGATCTTGATGTTCGATCGCATCGCCGGCTACGACATACCCATCGTCTGCAACGTGGTCGCGAGCCGCCGCGCGCTGGCCTTCGCGCTCGGGGTCGACGAGCGCGGGCTCGCCGCGGAGTACGCGCGCCGCATCAAGGACCACGTGAAGCCGGTGGTGGTCCCGGATCCTCCGTTCCGTCACCGCACCTTGACCGGGCCCGCCATGGATCTGGCGAGCCTGCCGATCCCGCGATACTTCCCGGGCGACGCCGGCCGGTACCTCACCGCCGGAATGCTGGTCGCCCGCGATCCCGACACCGGCGTCGAGACCGAGGGCTACCATCGCTTCCAGCTCAAGGGCCGCGACCGCATGGGCGTGAGCCTTCATTCGCGGCGCCGCATGTTCGAGTACCAGCGACGCGCGGAAGCCAAAGGCCAGGCGCTCCCCTGCGCGATCGTGCTCGGGCTGCACCCGCTGGTCTCGATGGGCTCGCTGGCCTATCCGCCGGCCGACGTCGGCAAGTTCGAGGTCGTCGGCGGGCTCCTCGGCGAGCCGCTCCAGGTCGCGCCCTGCGCCACCATCGACCTGCACGTGCCGGCCTCCGCCGAGATCGTCATCGAGGGCGAGATCCTGCCGGGCGTGCGCGAGCCCGAGGGCCCGTTCGGCGAGTTCACGGGCTATCTCTCGCGGCGCTCGACCGAGCACGTCTTCGTCGCACGGGCGATCGCGATGCGAGAGCGGCCCTGGTTTCAATCGATCGGCTCCGGGCGCGCGGGCGATCACATCACCACCCTCGGCCTGATCCGCGAGGCCGAGATCGCCAATGCGCTGGGGCGGGTCATCCCCAACGTTCGCGGCGTGCACGTGCCGCTGTCGGGGACCTCGTCGTTCACGGCCTACGTGTCGATCGCGCAGAGCCGACCGGGCGAGGCCAAGCACGTGATCCCGATCGTCCTCGGCGTCGATCACTACCTGAAGCTGGTGATCGTCGTCGACGACGACATCGACGTCTTCGACGAGTCCGAGGTGCTCTGGGCCGTCGCCACCCGCATGCAGGCCGACCGCGATCTGGTCGTCATCTCCGGAAGCCTGGGGGCGATGCTCGATCCGAGCGCCGACGATCGGGGCATCACCGCCAAGCTGGGCATCGACGCGACCCGGCCCTTCGGCCAGTCGTTCGCCGAGAAGCTCGTGATGTCGCCCGAGAAAATGACCTGGGCCCGTGAGCTCGTGGACCGCCTGGCCCCGCGCGAACAACGGAGGCCGTACCCGTGAAGCGTTACATCGATCTCTCGGTGACCGTCGACGACGCGACCCTCTCCCCGCCCTCGACGAACATGCGGCTCGAGATCACGCCGCACCGGCGCGGCCCGGGCTTCTGGCAGGTCTCGAGCGTGCACCAGAGCCTGCACACCGGCGCGCACATCGACTCGCCCCTGCACGTCTTCAAGGACGGCATCACCACCGCCGAGATCGCCCTCGACCAGGTGATGGGCGAGGCCGTGGTGGTCGACCTGTCGTTCGCCGGGGCGAATCACGCGATCACGATCGACGATCTGAAGCGCGGCGGCGCCGACGACGTGAAGCCGGGCGACATCGTGCTGCTGCGCACGGACTGGACGGACACGATGTATGGCCGGTGGCCCGACTACTTCACCCAGTCGCCCTACTTTCCGCCGGAGACGGCGGAATGGCTGGTGGCGCGCGGGCCGAAGAACATCGGCTTCGACTTCTTCGAGGAATACTGCGCGCGCCTGCCGGACTTCTCCTCGGAGGACTTCCCGATGCACCGGGTGATCCTCGGCGCAGGGGTCGTCATCATGGAAGGGCTGACCAATCTCGCCGCGCTCCCCCGCCGGCGTGTGGACTTCGCCGCGCCGTTCTACAAGATCGCGGGCACAGAGGGCGCCCCCGCGCGCTTCTTCGCCGTCGTCTGAGCGCGGGCCGGCCGAGGACCCTTCCGGCTCGTATTCGCCGACCCGGTCGGGGTTTACTGGGGCACGGTTCAGGTGTTTCCCCGATTGGTCGCCCTTTTCTCGTAGCGCATTCTCGACTGGGTGCGCGAGCGCCGTGCTCGGTTAACCCGTCGGCGATTCGCCGGCGCCTCAACGACGAGAGGGAGAGCGATGATGGTCAAGACCAGTGCTGTCGCCATCGAGTCCCTGCCGGAGCGGAAGCTCAGGGTTCAACAGGCCGCCCGTCCCGTCCCAGCGTCCAAGACCTGGGCGGTCGTGCTCGCCGGTGGCGAAGGATGCCGACTCAGACCGCTGGTGAGGCGGCTCTTTGGTGACGAGCGGCCCAAGCAGTACGTACCGCTGCTCGGCCCCTCGTCGTTGCTGCGCCAGACCCTCGACCGGGTGGGACGCATCGTGCCCGCGGAGCGCACGGTCGTCGTCAGCCAGTACGATCACGCGCAGTACATCGACCGAGAGCTGAGCGACGGCGCGGCGCCGCACGTGCTGCTGCAGCCGGAGGATCGCGGGACTGGAACGGCCATCGTCTACGCGGCCCACATGATCCGTCGGCTCGACCCCGACGCGACGGTCGCCGTATTCCCGTCCGATCACTACATCCGCGAGGAGGAGTCCTTCCTGGTGCACGTGGCCGAGGTGGTGCGCTTCGTCGAACGCCACCCGGAGCGGCTGATTTTGCTGGGCGCGCGCCCGACGTCGCCGGAGCGCGAATACGGTTGGGTCGCGCCCGGAACCATCGTCGGCGAGATCATCGACGGGCCCATTCGGCGCGTTCAGGGGTTTCTCGAGAAGCCGGAGACCGAGAGCGCTCAGCGCTGCATGAGCGCCGGCTGGCTCTGGAACACGTTCGCGTTCGTGACGACCCTCCCGACCTTGCTCGGTGCCGGGCACGAGTTCCTCCCGGACGTCGACGATCGCCTCAACCTGATCGGGGCCTTCTCGGGAAGCCGACACGAAGGCTGGGCGGTGCGCCAGGCCTACTCCCTGCTGCCCACGACCGACTTTTCCCGCCGCGTCCTCGAGCGCTGCCCGGGATGGCTCGGCGTCTCGCGACTGCCCGGGCTGACGTGGTCGGACCTGGGAACACCGCGGCGCGTGATCGGGATCGCGAACAGCCTGCCGGTGCGACCGATGTGGATGGGGGCAGGTCGCAAGACGGCCGATATTCTGGCCTCGGTGCTCCAGGGACGCGTCGTCGAATCCGCCAGACGGCCGTGAAGCGGGCCGACATGGGTCAGCGCCCGGCCTTCAACGTCGAGCTCGGCTCGGCCGCCCTGTGTCTGGAGCTCGACTGCAACACGGTGTTCGACGGATCGATGGGCGCGCCGTGCCCGCGCTGCGGGAGCGTGATGTCCCACCCGCTCGCGGCGTGGCTCGATCGTGGTGTGCGCGCCAGCGCCCGGCCGGTCTCGGAGAGTCCGGTCCGGGCGCTGACAGTGTCACCGGCTGTCTAGCGCCTCGCGCTAGGTCTTCAGGTTCTTGCCGAAGAAGTCGGTGCAGCGCTTCCAGGCGTCTTGCGCCGCGGCCGCGTTGTAGGACGGCCGATAGTCGGCGTGGAAGCCGTGGCCCGCGCCCGGATAGATGACGACCTCGACGTTCTTGTTGTGCTGCTTCAGTAGCTCTTCCATGCGCTTGGCGTCTTCCGGCTTGGGATTCTGATCGGTCTCGCCGTAGAGCCCGAGGAACGGGCAGTGGATGTCCTTGGCGAGGTCGAACCCGGTCACCGGTCCGGAGGCGCCCTGATAGGGACGCGCCGGCGGGCCGTACCACGCGACCGCCGCCTTGATATCGTGATTCGTGGCCGCCTCCTGGTACACCGTGGACCCACCCCAGCACCAGCCCGTCACCCCCACGCTGGCCGCCTTGACGTTCGGTCGCTTCTTGGCCCAGTCCACGGCTGCCTTGAGATCGCCCAGGGTCTGCTCGCGCTTCTGGGCCAGGACGATCTTCAGGATGTCCTGAACGTTGGGGAGCTGCGCCACCCCGCCCTCGCGCTTGAACAGCTCGGGCGCCACGGCACAGTAGCCGGCCTTGGCGAACCGCCGCGTGCAGTCGCGGATGTACTCGTGGACCCCCCAGATCTCCGAGATCACGAGCACGATCGGGGTGTCCTTCCCCGACGCCGGACGTGCCTCGTAGACGGGCATCTCGTATGTCCCGATCTTGACTACCTGATCGCCCGCGACGAGCCCGTCGGTGTCGGTCTTGATCGCCTGGGCCAGCACCTTGTCGACGGCCACGGCGTATCCGGCGAAAGTGGTGGTAGCGATCATCTGGCGGCGAGTGAGCATGTATTACCTCCTGGGTTTAAGGGGGTGATAAGGGCTTCGGGGCGGAACCCCGGCGGATGATACTATGTAACTGCGCCACATCGGCGCGGGTTTCAGCGCCTTTTCCCCGGTTCGGGGGAGGACCAATGGATCTGCTCGAGGTCAAGAGCCGTATAGCTGAAGCCCTGGTGGAATCCATCTTCCGCCGCGCTCGCTATCAGATCAAACCCTTCCGCAACAACACCTCCCCGCTCCGGTTCGGCCGCGAGGATTTTTCCCCCGACTTCAGGGTGACTTCCGAGGCGGAGGGCGAGAACGGCGGCGGCGAGTTCCTCGTCGAGGTGAAATACCGGCCGTCAGCCTACCAGTTCGTGTCGGTCGAGAACCAGCGCGGCGAGCGCTCGATCTTCCACATGGCGCGCCGCCAGTGGCCGAACCTCTACTTCATCCTGGTGACCGACCGGCCCGAAGCCGGGCGCTCGTGCTTCCAGGCCATCGCCTTCGGGTCGATGAAGCCCGGGGAGGCTTTCCGCACCGTGGACCTGGTCGAGCTGAAGGAGCTCCGCATCTTCCAGCACAACATCGAGGACCACGAGGAGCTGATTCGGAGGATCTTCTCCCTGCTGACCGGCGCCCAGCCCTAGAGGCCCCGGTCAGAGCGCCTTCGCCACCAGCCACACCCCGAGCACCGCCAGGAACACCAGCACCGCCCGGTTGAAGGAGCGCTGGTCGAGCCTGTCCTGAAGCCTGAGGCCCAGCGCGAAGCCCGCCAGGCCCACCGCGGCCAGCCCGAGCGAGCCCAGCGCGAGATGCCAGGTCAGCAGCCCGTACCAGACGAGCGTCACGAGCTGGACCGTCTTCACGACGAGAAACGTGAATGCGATGGAGCGGACGAACTCTTTCTTGTCCATGCCGAGGGCCACGAAGTAGAGCGCGATCGCGGTGCCCGGCGCGTTCGTGACGCCTCCCATGATCCCGGCGGCGAGCCCGATGGGCGCCGCGAGCCTCAGCTCCCAGCGGACCGGCACGCGGGGCGAAAATCTGAACACATCCAGCAGCACGTAGCCCAGGACGAACCCGCCGAGGGCCAGGGTGACCGCGCGCGGCGAGAGCATGACGAGGAGCTTCGTGCCGACGACCGTCCCGATCATCGTGAAGAGCAGCAGCGGCGCCAGGCGGCGGGGTGCATCGCCGCTGGGGCCGCTGCGGCGAAGCTGCAGGCTGTCCATCACGAGATTCGGGATGACCAGCAGCGCCACGGCGCTCTTCACGTCGACCGCGAGAGCCAGGAGCGGCGTGCCGAGGGTCGGGAATCCGAAGCCGATCGCGCCCTTGACGAAGGCGGCGAGCAATACCGCGGCGATCGAAGCGAGGACTATCGCGAGAGCGACTCGTGCAGGACTTCGGCCGGATGCTTGGCGCGGCGGCCCGCGAGATGCTGGATCTGCTGACGGCAGGAGATACCCGGCGCGACGATCTCCGTCTCCGCGGTGGCGGCCTTCACCGCGGGCGCGAGCCGACGATTGCCGAGCGCGATCGAGATGTCGTAGTGCTCGCGCTCGAAGCCGAACGAGCCGGCCATGCCGCAGCAGCCCGAGTCGACCTCCTCGACCTCGAATCCCGCCCAGCGAAGCGCCGCGACCGTGGGCGCCGTGCCGACGAGCGCCTTCTGGTGGCAGTGACCGTGGAGCAGCGCCTTGCGCCCCTTGGCGCCGAAGGACAGGGCCAGCCCGCGGCTACGCTCGCGGACCAGGAGCTCCTCGAACAGGAACGACTGCTTCGCCACCGCCCGAGCGTCCTCGGTACGGACCAGGTCGACGGTCTCGTCGCGCAAGGTCAGGAGACACGAAGGCTCGAGGCCGACGATCGGGACGCCGCGACGCGCGTACGGCGCGAGCCGCTCCACGTTCCATGCGGCGTGGTCGCGCGCCTCGGCGAGCATGCCCTTGGAGATGAGCGGCCGACCGCAGCACTTCCGGTCGACGAGCACCACACGATAGCCCGCCGCCTCGAGCACGCCGACCGCAGCCCGGGCGATCTCCGGCACGTTGTAGGTCGTGAACGTGTCGTTGAAGAGCACGACCTCGCCCCGCGGCGCCGCCGTCGGCGGCGTGCGGCGCGCGAACCAGTCGGTAAACGTCTGAGCCGCCAGTGACGGCAGCGGGCGGCGACGGTCGATCCCGGCGATCCTCTCGAGCGCCCAGCGGCTCGGCGCGAGGCTCGAGAGCCAGTTGACGAGCGCTGGTACACGAGAGCCAAGCGCGTTCACTCGCGAAATACGGCCAAACAGACGGTTACGGAGCGGCAGCCCGTTCGCACGGTAGTAGTGATGGAGAAACTCGTACTTGAGCTTCGCCATGTCCACGTTCGATGGGCACTCCGCCTTGCACCCCTTGCACTCCAGGCAGAGGTCCATCACCTCGTAGAGCCGCCGTCCCGTGAACTCCTGCGGCGGCAGGCGCCCGGAGAGCACCGCGCGCAGCGCGTTGGCGCGCCCGCGGGTCGAGTGCTCCTCGTCCTTCGTCGCCATGTACGACGGGCACATCGTGCCCTCGAGCGTCTTGCGGCAGGCCCCGACGCCGTTGCACATCTCGATCGACGCGGCGAAGCCCCCCTGCTCGGAGAAGTCAAGCAAGGTCTTCGGCTCCCACGTCGTGTACTGGGTGCCGTAGCGCAGGTGATCGGTGACACCGGCGGGGGCGACGATGTTACCCGGGTTCATCCGGTTGTCCGGATCGAAGGCGCGCTTGAGCTCGCGGAAGGCCTGCATGATCCGCGGCCCGTACATCCGCTCCAGGTAGGGGCTGCGCGCCCGGCCGTCGCCGTGCTCGCTCGAGATCGTCCCGTTGAACCGCACCACCAGGTCGGTGATCTCGTCCGCGATCGCCCGCACCTGCTCGAGGCCGCGCGGGGTCTTCAGATCGATGACCGGGCGGATGTGCAGGCAGCCGACCGAGCAGTGCCCGTAGTAGGCGCCGACGGTGTCGTGCTTGGCGAAGATCTCGCGGAAGCGGCTCACGAACTCGGCCAGGTGCTGGGGCGCGACCGCGGTGTCCTCGACGAACGCGATCGGCTTCTTGTCGCCCTTCATCCCGAGCAGGAGGCCGAGCCCGGCCTTGCGGAGCTTCCAGATCGACGCCTGCTCGGGCGCGTCGTGGGCCACGTGCGCGGCGTAGCCGAACCGCTCGCGCTGCCGCCGGGCCTCGAGCGTCTCGACCTTCGCGCGCACCTCGGCCTCGGTCTCGCCGGCGTACTCGACGATCATGATCGCGGCCGGATCGCCCTGGACGAAGCCCATCCGCTGCGACTGCTCGATGTTGTTGCGCGCGAGATCGAGGATCATCTTATCGGTCAGCTCGACGGCGTACGGGCCCGTCTCGAGGATCGACGACGACGACTCGAGCGCCTCCTGGATGTCACGGTAGTGGATGACCTCGACCGCCGTCTTCTTCGGGCGGCGGATCAGGCGCATCTTGGCCTCGAGCACCGTCACGAACGTGCCTTCCGAGCCGACGATCAGCCGGGCCATGTTGAACGGCCTGCCGTTCGTGGTACCTCGACGGCCGATCGCGGGGACGAGCTCGTTCAGGTTGTAGCCCGAGACTCGCCGCCAGTGTGCCGGATACCGCGACTGGATCTCGTCGGCGTAGGTCTCGCGGATCCGCGCGACCTCGCGGTAGATCTGGCCCTCGAGCCCGGGAGCCCGGCACTTGGCGGCGAATTCGTCCGGGGTGACCTCGCCGAACACCGCGCGAGAGCCGTCGGCGAGTACCGTCGTCAGCTCGATCACGTGCTCGACCGTGAGGCCGTACGCGATCGAGTGCGAGCCGCCGGAGTTGTTGCCGAGCATGCCGCCGAGGGTCGCGCGATTCGACGTCGAGGTGTCGGGACCGAAGCCGAGGCCCAGCGGGCGGACGTGGTGGTTCAAGTTGTCCTGCACGAGCCCGGGCTGCACGCGCGCCCACAGCGCTTCGGCGTTCACCTCGAGCACCTTGTCCATGTAGCGCGAGAAGTCCAGCACGAGGGCGTGGTTGACGGTCTGGCCGGTCAGCGAGGTGCCGCCGCCCCGTGGCAGGATCGCGACCTTGTGCTTGGCGGCGATCTCGATCGCCGCGCGCACGTCGTCTCCGTCGCGCGGAATGACGACACCGACCGGCTCCATCTGGTACATGGACGCGTCGGTCGAGTAGAGGAGGCGGGAGCCGGCGTCGAAGCGGACGTCGCCGCGGATCGCCGTGCCCAGCTCGCGTTCGAGGTCGTTCACCTCGGACATTATACTCGTTGGTCGCGGGGCAATCGCTACGGGTACTATAGTCGCGTGACTGCTCGCTTCGCCGTCCTCGCCCTCCTCCTCGCCCTGGCCACCGGCAGCGAAGCGGCGCCCGCCGCACCCGGGTTCAAGGTGCGGCTGATCGACGGCAAGACGACGCTCGACTCACGCGATCTGATCGGCAAGAAGATCCTGGTGCTGCGGTTCCAGGCCTCGTACTGCAAGACCTGCGTGAGGGAGGCCCCGGCCCTCGGCCGGCTTTTCGACAAGTACCGATCGCGGGACGTCGAGGTGGTGGCGGTTCACGTCCAGGACACGGTGGCCGACACGCGAGCCTTCGTGCGCCGGTTCAAGGCGTCGTATCCGGTGGCGCTCGACCCCAAGCTCACGATCGGCAACACGTTCGGCTTCAAGGGCACGCCGTATACGGTCGTGATCGACCGGCGGGGCGAGATGGTGAGCCAGATCCACGGCGCCTCAGCCGTCTCGCGCCTGCCGCGCATCCTCGACGAGCTCTTGAAGGCGAACCCGCCGCCGAGCTCCTGAAATCAGGCTCGGAGCATCACCTTGATCGCGCGATCCTCCTTCCGATCGAAGATCGCGTAGCCCTTCGGCGCCTCGCCCAGCGGCATCGTGTGCGTGATGATCCGCGACGGCCGGAGCTTGCCGACCTGGACCAGCGGCAAGAGCGGAGTCATGTAGTTGCGCGCGTTGCAGATTCCCATCTTCAGGGTGAGGTCCTTGAAGAAGGCTTCGCGCGCGGGAAAGCTCACGCTCGCTTCGACGTACACGCCGACCGATGCGACGGTGCCGCCCGCGCGAACCGACTGGATCGCCTGGGTGAACGGCGTCTCGTGGCCCACGCATTCGAGCACGACGTCGGGACCGCGCCCGCCCGTCAACCCGCGCAGCTGCTCGGCCGGGTCGCCCCGATCGAGGCTCACGGGCTCGGCGCCGAACTCCTCGGCCAGCTTCAGCCGATAGTCGACGCGGTCGACCGCGAAGAGCCGCGCGGGCCCGAAGAGCGTTCGCTAGAGCTCGCCGAAGTGGCTGAGTCGAATGCCCAGGCTCGACACCGCGGCGCGAGCCGCCGCCGTCCCCAGGCCGATCATCTCGGTCTCGCGCTGCCGTCCGTAGCGGCTGTAGGCGAGCGCGTCGTCGCACCAGCCCGGATGCGCCATGAACTCGGACACGCCCGCCGGCAACGCTCGAAGGTGCGCGAGGGTGCGAGCGAGCGACCAGTACGCGCCGGGTCCGGACTCGCCGAAGAAGTGGTCGGGAGTCCGCAGGCCCGCCGTCAGGGCCCGGGCGCGCGCGGTCTCGTTCTGGCTCCTGACGGCCACGCCGAGGCGCCGCGCGGCGTCGAGCACGACTTCGGTGACGGGCGCCAGCAGACCGACGTGATGGTGCGTGTCGAGATGCGTCGGCTCGCGCCGCATCAGCACGGCGAACTTCTCGAGCTGGGCGCTCACCTCGCGCTCGACGTCCCTCGCGTTGGCGCGGGCCGCGGCGTGGCCCGGGTCGCGGACGAAGCGGCCGTCGATGTCCACGAGCGAGCGCGCCCCGGAAAGGGGCCGCCCCAACGTGAGGTTCACGTGGATGCCGACACCGAGGCCGCAGTCGCGCAGCGCCGCCAGGTGCTCCGCGTCCACCGGCGCGGTGGCGAGCAAGGTCGTGCTGCTGACGATCCCGTGACGGTGGGCCGACAGGATTCCGGCGCTGACCCCCGGGGTGAGACCAAAATCATCGGCGTTGACGATCAGTCGTCGCGTCACTCGCGAATCAGTCGCTACTTTCCAAGGACGCGCCGGAAGTAGAGCCGGAGCGCTTCCTTGAGCTGGGCCCGCGCCCCGGCCGAGGTCTTCGCGTCTTCGAGCTGGTCGATATCGATCTGGAGCGGGACGCCCTCGCGCTTGACGCCGTCGAGCTCCGCCGTGAGCCCGCAGCGCTCGTCGGACTCGGTGAAGACGAGCTTCGCCCGCTTGAACGAGCCGTCGTCCTGGGCGATCTGTTGAACGGTCTCGACGATGACCCGCTTGATCTCCTCGGCTTCCCCCGCCGGTACCGTCGAGAACGCGGCCGTCAGATCAACCTCTGCCATCGCTCTCCTCCGTCCGGTGCCCGGCGGCGCCGAATCGTCATGGCGGCTCAGTGGCCTGCCGCCGCGGCCGCGCGGAGCGCGTCGAGCCCGGCCTCGAGCCCGCGCCGCGTGAGGCGCACACCGACCGGCTTGGCGAAGTTCAAGGTCGCGTACGTCTCTTCCCTCTCGACGACGCGCTGACCGAGCCGTCCCAGCGCCGCCAGCGCCTTATCTCCAACGCGCCCGTCGACGAGCGTCTCGGCGCTCTCGGCGTGCAAGCGTGGCGCTTCGATCGCCGTCTGTAGATCGCATCCGCTGTCGACCAGGGTCGCGATCACCTGCGGAATCGCCGAGACGATGCGCCGGCCGCCGGGCGCCCCGAGGGTGAGGTACGGCTCACCCTTCTTGAAACCAAGCACCGGGACCATGTTGACCAGCGCTCGCTTGCCCGGCGCCACGGAGTTGGCTCGTCCGGGCTCGGGGTTGAACCAGATCATCCCGTTGTTGAGGAGCATACCCGTTTTCGGCACGACGACCAGCGAGCCGAACAGCGAGACGGCCGTATGGGTCAGCGACACCATGTTGCGCTGGCGGTCGATGACGCCGATATGCGTCGTGCAGTCGCCGCCCGCCGCGACGGCGCCGAGAGTCGGGTCCGTGCGCCCGCTCCCGGGCTTCGGGCGCCGGCGTAGCTCGGCGGCCACCTCACGTGCGTATTGCTTCGACGCCAGCCGCTCCCACGGAGCCTGGATCATGGACGGATCGCCGAGATGCTCGAACCGGTCGGCGAACGCCCGGCGCACGGCGTGGGCTCGCAGGTTGAGCCCGCCCGGCGTCTTCCAGCCCACCGCGCTCTTCGGGAACTGCTCCAGGATGTTCAGGATCTCGAGCGCCGTGATGCCGCCGGTCGCGCCGGGCGAGAACGCGAGCTCGAGCTCACGATAGGTCCCGGTGAGCGGCGAGACGACGCGCACCGAGTAGGCTGCGAGATCGTCCCGCGTGATCAAGCCACCGTTGGCGGCCATCGCGTCGTGGATCGTCTGGGCGATCTCGCCGCGATAGAAGGCGCTGGGCCCGTCGCGCCCGATCAGCTCGAGGCTCCGCGCAAGGTCCGGGTAGATCGGGCGATCGCCCTCTTCCATCCCGGTCGGTGGCCGGTAGATCGCGCGGCCGTTCTTCAGGTAGACGCGCGCCGCCTCCCCGGACGCGGCCAGCTCCTCGAGCTGGCGCGCCGTGCTCAGCGCCTGGTACCAGTCCGCGACGAACCCGCCCCGCGCGAGCTCGACCGCGGGCTTGATGACGTCGCGGAGCTCCATGGTCCCGTAGCGCTCGAGCGCGAGCGAGAGCCCCGCCACCGATCCGGGGACCGCGACGGCGAGCCAGCCGCGCTCGTTCGCGGCGTTCTCCACGTTCGGCCAGGCGAAGAGACCGCGGGAGATCCCGGTGCTCAGGCGGAACATCGAGTCGTGGGCACGCATCGGGGCGCAGCCGTTGAAATCGAGCGCCACGGTCTCGCCCGTGCGGGCCAGGTGCACGAGCATCGTGCCGGATCCGGCGATCGTGGACATGAAGGGCTCGACCACCGTCATCGCGAACGCCGTGGCGACGGCGGCGTCGATCGCGTTGCCGCCGCGCTCGAGGACGCGGGCGCCCTCGCGGGCGCCGAGCGGGTGCTCTGCCGCGACCATCCCTCGATCATGGGCTCTAGAGAGTTGAGACGGGCCGCGTTAGGGGCGGATGGCGTACTGCGTGATGTCGACGACCGTCTTGTCCTTGAGATAGATCCGCCAGCCGGACGGGTACGTCCACGCCTCGGTCGGCTCGTTCTCCTTGACCGACGGCCAGTACTGGCGCGCGAGCTTCTCGATCTCGGCCACGTCGGTGACCCTCGTGATGGGCGGGCCGAGCAGGATCAGGACCTGGTCCGAGGTCTGACCGACCGACACCTGGCGGACGAACCGGAAGGTCGAGACATCGACGGAGTTGGCCGAGTCGGGATTCTGCCGCAGATACTGGCCGATCTTCTGCTCCATCGCGTTGTCCCAGCGGCGCCGCTCGTCGAAGTTCGGCTCGCGGCCGTTGGCCACTAGGACCTTCATGGTCCAGATGTCCTCGGCCATCGGGCCCTCGGTCGTCCGCTGCTCCTGGGTCCGAAGAGACGCGCAACCCGCGACGGCCAGGACGAGGGCGACGACGACGATTCCCCTCACGCCTGGAATCATATCAGGGCTGACTCCAAAACAATGCCACGATCAATCACCCTGGAGGCGTGCGCCAGGAGCCGGCCGGTCTCGGCCGGGACCTCTGGGCTGTCCGCCAGCTGCCTCAGCAGGTCGATCAGACGGCGCATCGCTCTGATCAGGTCGCCCTCGTGGCCCCCGAACGCCTCCTCGACGATCGCGCTCCAGTCGTCCTCGCCGGACGCCCAGCGGAAGACCGCCGGCATGAACCCGGAGTGCACGGCAATCGGGATGCGGAGATGGCGGGCCCGCTGCGCCTCGTGCACGGTATCGGCGACCCGCATGAGCTGGTCGAGCTTGCGCTTGAGCTTGGTCCGCTTCTTCATGAAGGCCCGCGCGAGGGCCGGGTCACCGGACCGCGCCTCCTCGATCAGCGCCGAGCAGACCGCCGCCGCTTCCGCGCCGGACACGTCGTTGAAGACACCGTGGGCGACGCCCTCGGCAACGAGCAGCTCGTTGTCGTGCCGCAGCCCGGCGATGAGCCGGCCCTTGCCTTCGAGCTGACGCTCGCGCACCGCGCCGAACTGTTCGAGGACCTCGACCACGCGGAGGAATTCCTGCCAGTAGGCGCCGCGCAACGCTTCCAGCTGCCGCCGCCGTACGCCGAGCCGCTCGGTGACGGTCTCGAGCTCCCGCCATTCGCGGTCGCAGCGAGCGGTGGCGCCCCACGGGCAACGGTGACACTCGATCGAAGACAGCGCCGCCTCGGGCCCCTGCGCGCGCTCGTGGTCGATCAGCTCGGCGACCGACATCCGCTCGAGCTCGGCGGCCAGGTGACGCAGCCCGCGACCGTCCGGGCTGCGCCGATCGCGTCCATCGGCACCCTGCCCGCGCCCGTCCTGGCGATCGCGCCAGTCACCGCGGCGATCGCGATGGTCGGGCGCGCCGCGCCCGTCTCGTCCTCGATCGCCCGGCACGTGGAGCGGCGGCGTCGCCCAGAAGACGCGCTTGATCACGCCGCTCTTCACCCGCACCGTGACTCCGTGGGGTAAGAGCGCGTCGATGAGCACGCGGTGGCCGCGGATCGCGTGGATCCCGAGCACCATCGCGAGCGTCGCCGAACCACCGCGCCGCACCAGGACGAGCCGACCCGGCTCAGCCTCGGCGACCGTGCGCTCGCCGCGGCGCGACCCTCCCCGACCAAGCGCGTGGCGCCGCGCCTCGACCTCCTGACGGGCCCGCCGATAGCGGCCGATCCGCTGGAAGTCGCCGCACGGGGCCGGATAGCGGCGCAGCTCGTCGAGCTGGGCCTCGAGCGCCCGCACGTCGGCCTCGACGTCGCGGATGCGCTTGAGGTTCTGGTACTGGCCGAACGATGACTCGATCCGCCGGCGCAGCTGCTCCGGCGAGGCGCCGGTCGAGAGCAGCAGAGCCACCGACCCGTAGCCGAGCTTGAACTGGCTCTCGATCGGCTCGGGCGAGCCGTCGATCACGCGCAGCAGATCCTCGAGCCCGTCGCGGGCGTCGAGCGCGACCACGCACGTGCCCTCGGGATCGATGCCCCGGCGCCCGGCTCGGCCGGCCATCTGGGTCAGCTCGTTGTGAGAGAGCGACCGGAAGCCGCGGTCGGTCCGCTTGGTGAGCCCCTGCAGGACGACCGAGCGCGCCGGCATGTGGATGCCGAGCGACATCGTCTCGGTCGCGAAGACCGCCTTGCAAAGCCCGCGCTCGAAGAGCACCTCGATCAACCGTTTCACGCTCGGCAGGATTCCGGCGTGATGGAGCCCGATGCCCAGGCGCAGCGCCTCGAACACGCTCTGGTTCAGCACGGACTCCGCGACGGTCGGGCTCTCGCGGATCAGCTCGCCGATCGCCGTGTCGACCTCGCGCTGCTGCGGCGGCGCCAGCAAGCTCTTGCCCTCGGTCAGGACGTCCTGCATGGCGCGCTCGCATCCGACCCGGCTGAAGATGAAGTAGATCGTCGGCAGCCAGCCGCGCGCCTCGAGCGCCTCGATCAAGACCGTCGGATGGACGACGCGTCGCGTGTACCAGCGGCCGCGGTCGTCGGGGCCGCGCGGCTCGTCGCCCACGACCCTCGCGCGCCCGCTGCGGACCCGGTCGATCTCGTGGATCTCCCCGGCCAGGTCGGCGATCACGTACGTGAGCGGCACCGGACGGTGCGGATGGTAGATCGGCACGATCGGCCGATGCACGATCGAGATCCAGTCGGCGATCTCCTTGACGTTGGCGACGGTGGCCGAGAGGCCCACCAGCACGACGTCGGGCGGCGCGCTGACGATGATCTCCTCCCACACGGTGCCGCGGCCTTCGTCGCCCATGTAGTGGCATTCGTCGAGCACGATGTAGGAGAGGCCGTCGAGCCCGCTGCCGTAGAGCGCGTTGCGGAGGATCTCGGTGGTCATCACGAGAATCGCCGCGTGCGGGTTCACCTTGACGTCGCCGGTGAGAATGCCGACCTTGTCGGCGCCGAACTCGCGCGTGAAGTCGGCGAATTTCTGGTTCGAGAGCGCCTTGAGCGGAGTCGTGTACGCTAGGCGGCGGCCGGCCGCCAGGGCGGCGTGGATGGCGAACTCCGCGACCAGGGTCTTGCCGGCGCCGGTGGGCGCCGAGACGATGACCGACTGGCCGGCTTCGATGGCGCGGATGGCTTCGACCTGAAAGTCGTCGAGGGGGAACGGGTAGCGCGAGCGGAATCGCTCGAGAAGCTCCATCTCGTGACACAGTAACACGGGGCGTCAGGGAGCCAGGCGCACGTCCACACAGGAGGACAACGAGCGTGATCGTCTTTCACATCGCCCTCACAGCGGCTGACGACTACCTGACCCGGCGCGAGGCGCACCGCCGTGACCACATCGAACGTCTCCAGGGCCTGCGCGCCAACGGCATCCTGATCGGCGGCGGGCCGTCGGCCGACCTGCGCACCGCGGATCTGTTCTATCGCCTGCAGCAGCCGGCTCAGCTCAAGTTCGCGATCGAGGAGGATCCGTACTGGATGGGCGGCGTGTGGACCCGCTACGAGCCGAAGAGCTTCAGCCAGTTCGTCGAGCCCTGGGAGATGGTGCCCGTCGTGCTCGACGGAACGCGTCGGCTCACGATCGTCGAGGGGCCGACCGTCCAGCACGACATGGCTCAGTTCGCGATGATCGAGATGCGCGGCGCCGGCCGGCTGGCGTTCGGCGGCTTCTTCGACGGCGGATCCACCCTGGCGGTCGCGAAGACGGCTGACGGCGACGAGGCGATCCGCTGGTTCGCCGAGACCGGCTTCTGGAAGCCGGACGCGCTGACGTCGCGCCCCTGGCTGCACGTCCTGTGAGTAACCCGATCGTCGGGCTCGTCACCATCGGCCAGTCGCCGCGCATCGACGTCGTGCCTGACATGGCGGCGATCCTCGGATCCGGCGTCACGGTTCGGGAGCGCGGCGCGCTCGACGGCCTCGGTCGCGCCGAGATCGCCGCGCTCGCGCCTCGACCCGGCGACGACATTCTCGTGACGCGCCTGGCCGACGGCACTCCGGCCTTCATCGCCAAGCGTCACATCGTCGGGCGCGTCCAGGCCGCGATCAGCGAGCTCGAGCGGGCGGGCGTGACGATGACAGCGCTTCTGTGCACAGGGGCGTTCCCGCCGCTCGAGGCCCGGCACCTGCTCGTGTTACCGCATCAGGTGCTTCTCGGCATGTTGCGCGCGCTTCGCTGGCCCGGGCGGCTCGGCATCGTCACGCCGTCCGTCGCGCACGTGCCTCAGACCGAATCTCGCTGGCGCGACGACGGGTTCGATCCAGTCGTGGTGCCGCTCTCGCCGTACGAGGAGCAGAGCCCGGCCGCGCTCGAGGGCGCGGCTCAGGCGTTCCGAGCAGCCAACACGGGTCTGGTCGCGATGGATTGCATGGGCTTCCGACGCGAGACGCGGGACGAGCTCCGGCGACTCACCGGGACTCCGGTGCTGCTGGCCAACCTCCTCGTCGCCCGGGTCGTCGCCGAGGCGTGCGGGGCCTAGAGCCGCATCCGTGAATTTCCCTAGGTCCCTTCCGTTTTCCACCTGATTCCCCCGAGCTCGAGCCGCGTCTATCCTGCTGGACAGAGGAGCGTCGGTCTCCCCCGTCTTTCCTATGCGAATGAACCATCGTGCGACACGAGACCGCCAGCGCCGCGAGCGCGCGCTCTCCGATCGAGAACGCGGCCGTCAGGCGGGGTGGCTCGCGAGCCAGGACCTCAGCGGATTTCTCTCCTGGATCGAGATCGACGACCACCTGCGGCGACTCATCCTTGCTCGCGACTCCGCGGATCCAGAACGTCTCGCAGTCCGTCCCCCAGCAGATTGAAGCCGAGCACCGTGAGGTAGATGAAGAGGCCCGGGAAGGCCGAATACCACCACCACGTCGGCAGGTAGTTGCGTCCGTGGCTGATCATCGCGCCCCACTCCGGATATGGCGGCTGGGCGCCGAGGCCGATGAAGCCGAGACCCGCGGCCGCCAGGATGGCCGAGCCCATGTCCATGCTCGCCTTCACCGTGATCGGCGAGACGCAGTTCGGCAGGATGTGGACGAACACGATGCGAAGCCGCCCCGTCCCCACGGCGCGCGCCGCCTCGACGAAGACCTGGCCTTTGAGCGCCAGGGTCTTGCTCTGGACCAGGCGCACGTAGCCCGGCCACCACACCAGACCGAGCGCGACGATCGCGTTGACGATCCCCGGCCCGAGCGCGCCGACGATCGCCAGCGCCAGCACCAGCGCCGGAACGGACAGGAAAATATCCGTCACGCGCATGATGATCTCGCCCACCGCCCCGCCGACGTAGCCCGCGACGATCCCGAGCGGCACGCCGATGGCGGCCCCGAGCACGGTGATGACGAGCCCGATCCGCAGCGACACCCGGGCGCCCAGGACGACGCGCGTGTAGATGTCGGTCCCGACCTCGTCGGTGCCGAACCAGTGGCGCGCGCCCGGGGGGCGGAGCTTCTGGTCCAGGTGGACCGCGCCGCGAGCATCCTCGGGATACGGCACGACGAAGGGTCCGAGCGCGGCCATGAGCAGGAACACGAGCACGAGGCCGAGGCCGAGCAGCGACGCCGCGCTGCGCGCGAAGACCCGCGCGTAGAAACGAAGCTCGCGCGCCGCCGCCCCGCGCTCCGCGAGCCAGGCGCCGGCCGATCCCGAGGCGACCGCGCCGCTCATCACGCCGTGCCGGCCGGGCGGACCCGCGGATCGAGCCAGCTGTAAGCGAGGTCCACCAGGAAGTTGGCGAGCATGAAGTTCAACCCGATCACGAGCGTGACGCCCATGATCGGCTGGAAGTCGGAGGACACGGCCGAGGCGACGGCGTAGAGACCGATCCCCGGCCAGTCGAACACCGTCTCCACGAGCACGGTACCGCCGAGCATCCAGCCGTAGCGCAGCCCGATCATCGCCAGGGTCGGGATCATCGCGTTCTTCAGCGCGTAGCGCGCCACGATCCTGAGCTCCGACACCCCCTGGGCCCGCGCATTGACGATGTAGTCCTGCTTCAGGGTCTCGAGCATCTCGGCGCGATTGACGCGCACGATCGCGGCCAGCGCCGGGAAGCACAGGGTGACGGTCGGCAGGACCGCGTGGGCGAGCGCGTCGCCGAAGACCCGCCACTGCCCGGCCAGCAGCGCGTCCACGAAGAGGAGATGGGTCACCGGCGGGGGCGGCGCCGTCATCAGGCCGAGCCGACCCCCGAGCGGGACGATCCCGAGCTCGAGCGCCAGCAGCAGCTGCAGCATCAGCCCGAGCCAGAACGCCGGGATCGCGATGCCGGAGACCGAGACGACTCGCGTGAGCTGGTCCACCCACGTATCACGGTAGACGGCTGAGAGGATGCCCAGCGGCACGCCGAGCCCGACCGCGAGGAGCATCGCGCCCGTCACCAGCTCGAAGGTGTTCGGGAAATACCGCGCGAGGTCGGCCGCGACCGTCTCGCGTGTCCTCAACGAGCGTCCGAGGTCACCGCGGAGAACACCCCGAAGATATTGGCCGAACTGGACGGGCAGCGGCCGGTCGAGCCCGTACTGTACCCGGATCGTCTCGACCATGGACGGCGTCGCGTCCGGGCCCGCGGCCAGGCGTGCCGGGTCGCCGGGAGCCACGTGGGAGATCGTGAACGTGATGCACAGGAGACCGAACAGCATGAAGCCCAGCAAGACGAGCCGCCGGGCGAGGTAGCCGAGCAACCTACTTGGCGACGATCGCCAGCGGGTAGAGGTCGACCTCACCGGTGAAGCGCACCGGGCTGAAGACGAAGCCCTTCACGTGGTCGCGGAGCGCCCAGCGCCGGTTCATGAGCATCCCGAAGATCTCCGGGGCGTCGGCGGCGATGCGCCGCTGGATATCGGCGTAGAGCGGCGCCCGCTCCTCCCACCGCACGAGCGTACGCGCGCGGTCGATGAGCCCCCACACGCCATCGTTCGTGTAGAAGGACGAGCCGTAGTACTTGCCCCAGGAGCCCTTGTGGTACTGGTACGCGACCGCGTCGGGGTCGGTCGACACGGGCGTGGCGAACACGGCCATCAGATCAGGCGAGGTCTCGACCTTGGCCCCGCGGCCGACCATGTTCGGCCAGATCAGCGGGACCATCTTGACCGTGATGTTGAGCTTCTGGAGGTTGTCGATGAGGACGAGCCCCATCTTCCGCTCCTCCTCGAGCCCCTGGACATAGACGTACTCGAGCTCGACGCCGCCGTTCGGGTAGGCGGACTTCCCCAGAAACTCCTTGGCCTTGGCGAGATCCTGCCGATAGATCCCCGCGACCTCGACGTGGCCGCGCGTCGCGTTCGGGAACGGGCTCGTCTGGAGCACGGCGTTGCCGTTGTAGATTTTGACTAGCGCGTCGTAATCGAAGGCGAAGCAGACCGCCTTGCGGAGATTCGCGTCCTTCGTGGCGCCCTTCTGGGTGTTCATCTTGATGCCGAACGTCGTCATCCCCGGGAAGTTCGGCACGACGATCCCCGGCATCTTTGCGACCTGATCGAAATCGTCGCTCGACAGGCCCTCGACGATATCCGCCTCACCGCGGATGACCGCGGCACGCTGCGCGGCCGACTCGCGGATGATCCGGTAGATGACGCCGCCGATGTGGTCCTTCGACGGCCAGCCCTTCCAGTACCCGTCGACCGCCTCGAGCTCGTAGAGGACGCCCTGCTCCCACCGCTTGATCTTGAATGGACCGCTGCCCGCGGCGTTCGTGGTGAGCCACTTCTGGCCGAGGTCGCCCCCCTGCTCGTTCGCCAGCACCTGCTTGGGATTCATCACGTACCACCACGGCAGGAACGAGAGGAACGGTGCGTAGGGCTGAGTCAGGTTGAACTGGATCGTGGAGTCGTTGACGACCTTGATCCCGTCTTCCTTCAGGAAGTCGGAGAGCATCCACGCCGGCCCCTGGTTGAGCTTGAGCGTGCGCGCGAACGAGAAGCGCACGGCCTCGGCCGTCACGGGGTCGCCGTTGTGGAAGCGCGCGTTCTTCGTGAGGTGGAACGTCCAGGTCCTGGCGTCCGGCGAGCTCTCCCACTTTTCGGCGAGCCACGGAACGATCTCGGGCGGATTGCCGACGTACTTCACGAGCGCGTCGTAGAGCGACTGCTGCGCCATGCGGATCGACCAGTCGTACTTGACGCTCGGGTCGATCGTGGGCACTTCCTGGCGGCCGGCGAACACCAGGATCTTCCGATCGCCGACTCGCTCGAAGGCGGCCGCCGGCGACGTCGCGACCAGCACCGCGAGGACCGCTGTCACGAGCACGCGCATGAATAAGCTCCTGATTTGCATCGCGATGGCGGGAGGATAACATACGCTGGCGATGGCCCTCCGTCCCGTCTCCGCGGCCGAGATCGAGTCGCTGGCGATCGGCGCCTGGATCCTCGGCACCGGCGGCGGCGGCAGCCCCTATCTGGCGCTCCTCAACATGCGCAAGCTCTATCGCGAGGGCGCGGCGGTCTCACTGCTCGATCCGATGGACCTCGCCGACGACGCGCGGGTGGCGGTCGTCTCGAACATGGGCGCGCCGCTCGTCGGCCAGGAGCGGCTGACCGACCCTCACACGATCGCGCGCGCGGTGCAGATGATGGAGGAGTACCGGGGCTGCCGCTTCGACGCCGTCATGTCGCTCGAGATCGGCGGCGGCAACGCGCTGCAGCCCTTCATGGCCGCCGCGGTGCTCGGGCTTCCCGTCGTCGATGCCGACTGTATGGGCCGCGCCTTCCCCGAGGCGCAGATGACGAGCTTCGCGATCCACGACCTGACGATGTATCCGCTCACGCTCGCCGACGTGCGGGACAACGCCGTGATCATCGCCCGCGCCGCCTCCTGGAAGTGGATGGAGCGCCTCTCGCGCAAGGCGTGCGTCGAGGTGGGCTCGATCGCGTCCACGTGCAAGGCGCCCCGCACCGGCAAGGAAGTGAAGGAGTGCGGCATCCTCTACTCGACGACGAAGGCGATTCGCCTGGGCGAGACCGTGCAGTCGGCGCGGCGCCGCCACCACGATCCCGTCCAGGCGGTGATCGAGGCCGAGCGAGGCCAGCTGGTCTTCCGGGGCAAGATCCGCGACGTCGCCCGCCGCACGACCGAGGGCTTCCTGCGCGGCACCGCCAAGCTCGACGGCCTCGACGACTTCCGCGGCGCCGGCTTCGAGCTCGCGTTCCAGAACGAGTTCGCGGTCGGCTGGCTCGACGGCGAGCCCCGCGTGATGACGCCCGACCTGATCTGCGTGCTCGATAGCGTCTCGGGTGACGCGATCGGCACGGAGACCCTGCGCTACGGCCAGCGCGTCAGTGTGATCGCGCTGCCCGCTCCACCGGTGCTCCTGACCCCCAAGGGCCTCGAGCACGTCGGGCCCCGCGCCTTCGGCTACGACCTCGAGTTCAAGAGTCTCTTCGCGTGAAGCGGCGAATCGGCATCGACGTCGGCGGCACGAATACCGACGCCGTCCTCCTCGAGGACGCCCGCGTGGTCCACGCCGTCAAGACGCCGACGACGGCCGACGTGACCTCGGGCGTCGCCGAGGCGCTGCGCCGGCTGCTTCAGTCAGCGGCGCAACCGCGTACCGCCCCGCGCGCACCATCCGGTGACCGATTCGCCATCGACGCGGTGATGATCGGGACCACGCACTTCACCAACGCCGTCGTCCAGCGGCGCGACCTCACGCGGGTGGGCGCGATCCGGATCGGCTTGCCCTCCGGCGCCTCGCTCGAGCCGTTCATCGACTGGCCGGAGGACCTCGCGGAGCTCGTGCGCGGCGAGGTCTCCATGCTGGAGGGCGGCCACGAGTTCGACGGACGACCGATCGTGCCGTTCGATTCGGCCGGCATGCGCGCGGCGGCGCGGCGGATCCGCGCGGCGGGGCTCACGTCGGTCGGCGTCGCCTCGGTCTTCTCGCCTCTGAACGCGGCCTGCGAGCTCGAGGCCGCAACGATTCTCCGCGACGAATGCCCCGACGTGGCCGTGACGATGTCCCACCAGCTCGGGCGCATCGGCCTCCTCGAGCGCGAGAACGCGACCCTGCTCAACGCCGCACTCGTGGGCCTGGCCCGGACGACGACCCGTGCCTTCACCGACGCGCTCGCCGCGAGCGGGATCACCGCGCCGCTCTATCTCACGCAGAACGACGGCACGGTGATGCTGGCCTCGGTCGCCGAGGCGTTTCCGGTCTACGGCTTCGCGTCGGGTCCGACCAACAGCATGCGCGGTGCCGCCTTCCTCTCGAAGCTCACCGACGCCCTCGTCATCGACGTCGGCGGGACCACGACCGACATCGGAAGCCTTCGCCACGGGTTTCCGCGCGAGGCCAACAACGTCGTCGAGATCGGCGGCGTGCGGACGCTCTTCCGCATGCCGGACCTACTCTCGATGGGCCTCGGCGGCGGCTCCCTGGTGGCGCGGTCTCCCCTGGCCGTCGGTCCCCGGAGCGTCGGCTACCGCCTCGTCGACCAGGGACTCGTGTTCGGTGGAGGCGAGCTCACCGCCACGGACATCGCGGTCGCGGCCGGCCTCATCGACCTCGGTGACCGCAAGCGCGTCGCTTCGCTCCCGGCGGAGCTCGTGAGGGGCGCCGTCGCGCGCATGCACGCGATGATCGAGGAAGCGGTGGACCGGATGAAGACCGATGCAGGTGACGAGCCCCTGATCGCCGTCGGCGGCGGGTGCTTCCTGGTCCCCGAGCGGATCGCCGGCATCTCCGAGGTCGTCCACGTCGAGCACCAGGCGGTCGCCAACGCCGTCGGCGCCGCGATCGCCCAGGTCAGCGGCGAGGTCGATCGGATCTTCCAGGATCTTTCGCGCGAGGAGGCGATCGCGCGGGCCCGGGACCTGGCCGAGGCTCAGGCCACGAGTGCGGGCGCCGATCCTCGAACCTTGTCGACGGTCGAGGTCGAGGATTTGCCGCTGGCCTACCTACCCGGGAACTCCTTGCGTGTACGCGTGCGGGTCGTCGGCGAGATTCGATAAACATGGGGGCCCCGACATGGCCCCCAAGCCCCCAGCGTTCGGGACGCCCCGGCGAAGCCGTGGCGCCCTCGATAACGGGCTAAGCCCTACTCCACGCCGGCGACCGCGAGGACGCGGCGCATGCGAGTGGCGGCGAGATCGGGATCGCGGAGTAGTCCCGCACGATCCATCAGCACGAACTGCTCCGAGAGGTGCACCATCGAGCGCGCGCTCTCCTGCCCGCCCACCATCCGGAAGTGCGACTGGTGGCCGTTCAGGTAGGCGGCGAAGACCACGCCGGTCTTGTAGAAGCGCGTGGGCGCGCGGAAGATCAGACGCGAGAGCGTGAGCGTCGGCGCGAGGATGTCCGCGTACCGTGCGAGGTCGCCACCGTCGAGAGCCTTGAGCGCCGCGGACGCGGCGGGCGCGATCACGTCGAAGATGCCGAGCAGCGCGTCGGAATGGCGATCGCCGTCGCCGCGAATCGTGGTCGGATAGTCGAAGTCGTCGCCGGTGTACATCCGGACGTTCGCCGGGAATCGCTTGCGCATCGCGACTTCGCGCGCCTGATCGAGGAGCGAGATCTTCACACCGTCGATTCTCGCCGCGTGCTCCTGGACGATCGTCAGCAGGGTCTCGGTGGCCTGATCGAGATCGCGCGAGCCCCAGTAGCCCTCGAGCGAGGGGTCGAACATATCGCCGAGCCAGTGGATGATCACCGGCTCGCGCACCTGGGCGAGGATACGGCCGTACACCTTGAAGTAGTCGCCCGGGCCCTTCGCGCAGGCCACCAGCGCCCGGCTGGCCATCAGGATGATCCGGCCGCCGCAGCCCTCGATCCACGCACACTGCTCCTCGTAGGCGGCCTCGACGTCGGCGATCGTCACGTGCGGACCAGGCTCGAGGTGATCGGTCCCCGCGCCGGAGGCGAGCACGGCGCCCCGTACCGTCTTCGCTTCGGCCACCGTGCGTCGGATCAGCTCCTTCGCGGCGCGCCAGTCGAAGCCCATTCCCCGCTGCGAGGTGTCCATGGCCTCGGCCACGGCCAGACCGAGCGACCAGATGTGGTGCCGGTAGCGCAGGGTCGCGTCCCAGTCGAGCGCCACCTCGAGCGTCGGGTTGATCGTGGCCAGCGGATCGGCGACGACGTGCACGGCCGCCATGCCGATCCGGCTCTTGATGGGCCCGGGCGGCGCCGTGATCGGCGCGCGGCCCGTGAGTGTGTACGGCGCGAGGAGCCCGTCGCGGCGCGGAAGCTTGAGGGAGGCTGGCATGGCCTTCACCAGTTTACCCCACGGCCGCCGCATTGACAGGCTCGCACCCGGTTCTGTATGGTTAGCGCACTTTTCACGCGGGTCTCTCCGAAGGAGGTCGGCATGGCATCCAAGGCGAACGATCGCAATCGCACCAAGTTCCTCCTCGACGAGAAGGACATCCCGACGAAGTGGTACAACATCCAGGCCGACCTGAAGACGCCTGCGCCGCCGGTGCTCCACCCTGCCACGAAGAACCCGATCGGGCCCCAGGATCTGGCGCCGCTCTTCCCGATGGAGCTGATCAAGCAGGAGGTCAGCCAGCAACGCTGGATCGAGATCCCGGACGAGATCCGTGACGTCTATCGCCTGTGGCGGCCGTCTCCACTCTATCGTGCGCGGCGACTCGAGAAGGCGCTCGGCACGCCGGCGCACATTTACTACAAATACGAGGGCGTGAGCCCGGCCGGCAGCCACAAGCCGAACACGGCGGTGGCGCAGGCGTACTACAACAAGAAAGAAAAGGTCACCCGGCTCAGCACCGAAACGGGTGCTGGACAATGGGGCTCGGCGCTCTCGCTCGCCTGCCAGATGTTCGGCCTGCAGTGCAAAGTCTACATGGTGAAGGTGTCGTACCAGCAGAAGCCGTACCGGCGCATCATGATGGAGACCTGGGGCGCGCAGGTGGTCGCGAGCCCGAGCACGGACACGCAGTCCGGCAAGAAGGTGCTCGAGCAGGATCCGAATTCACCCGGCTCGCTCGGCATCGCGATCAGTGAGGCGGTCGAGGACGCCGCGACCCGCGACGACACGAAGTACTCGCTGGGCAGCGTGCTGAACCACGTCCTCATGCACCAGACGATCATCGGGCAAGAGGCGAAGAAGCAGCTGGAGAAGGCCGACGATGCCGCCGACATCGTCATCGGGTGCGCCGGTGGCGGTTCGAACTTCGCGGGTCTCTCGTTTCCGTTCGCGGCCGACAAGCTGACCGGCAAGAACAAGAAGGTGCGGATCATCGCGGTCGAGCCGGCCGCCTGTCCGAGCCTGACGAAGGGCAAGTACGTCTACGACTTCGGCGACACCGTCGGCCTCACGCCGCTGGTGAAGATGCACACGCTCGGCCATACGTTCATCCCGGCGCCGTTGCACGCCGGGGGGCTTCGCTATCACGGCATGGCGCCGCTGGTCTGCAAACTCTACGACGAGGGTGTGATCGAGGCGACGGCGGTGCCGCAGCTGGCGACGTTCGAGGCGGCCGTACAGTTCGCGCGCACCGAGGGCATCATCCCGGCACCGGAATCGGCGCACGCGATCCGCGTGGTGATCGACGAGGCTCAGCGCGCCAAGCGTGACGGCAAACGCCGGACCATTCTCTTCAACCTGTCGGGCCACGGCCATTTCGATCTCGGCGCGTACGAGGCGCATCTGGCTGGCAAGCTCCAGGACTACGAATACCCGGCCGCGAAGGTCGACGAAGCGCTCAAGAGCGTGCCGAAGGTCTGACGCCTCTAGGAGCGCGGCAGCTCGATCAGCCAGAACTTCGTGCCACCCATCACTAGCCGCGTCTCCTGGGTCAAGAGGGCCCGGAGCAGCTCGAGGCGCGTGAGGTTCTCTTCACGCGGCCCGGATTCGTCTACGAGGACAGATCGCGCAGAGTCGAACAGGACGTCGTGGCGAATCAGGAGGTGCGTGACCCCGAGCGCGCGGGCCCGGGCCTGGAGCGTGGTCGCGTCCCGCGTCTCTCGGATCCACTGGTTGAGCGTGTAATCCCCGAAGAGGTAGTCGGCGAAGTACGGCCGCTCCAGGTGGTAGGTGTCCCGCCGCGTGCTGATGAGCCAGATTCGGGCGTCGGGCGGGAGCGTACGGTTGATGACCTGATAGTACGCGTAGTAGTCGAGCCGCCTCGCGAGGAACCGCTCTCGCGACTCTCCTCCCAGCACGACCTGCAGCGGATCCAGCTCGGCGAACCAGGCGACCACCACCAGGGCATTCGCGGCGGCGGCGCCGAGCAGCAGCCCGCGTAGGAGGCGACCGACACCAGGTCCGTACTCGGCCGACGCGGCCGCCGCCGCGGCGGCAATCACGACCGCCAAGGGTGGCATCGCCAGCAGAAGATACCGAAGAACCTGACTCCCCAGGAGCCACAGGACGAACATCGCGACGGAGACGAGAGCGGCCAGGCGCAGCTCGACATCGAGGAGCCTCCGGCGGAACGCCCACGCCACCACCGGCGCGCCGAGCAGAAAGGTCACGCCAAGAACCCCGTCGTAGTCGCGAGGTAACTCCGGCTGGGCTGCGATTGAGACGTAGAACGGCGACAGCAGATAGTCGAACGCCGTCGAAGAGCGCCCGTAGATGGTGAGCAACGCCTCGTAGAGCCGGGCGCGGCCGACATCCCAGCCCGGTGCATCGCCCGGCCAGACAGTTGGAAAGAACGGAAAGATCGGACTGCCCGTCATGATCCAGTTCCGGATGTACCAGGGGCTCGCCAGCAAGATCCCAAGCCCGAGGCCGCCGAGCCCCGTCGCCACCACCCCTCGCGCGCCAAACCCGCCAGGGGCCGCGCCGGCCGTCAGCCCTCGAAGCAAAACGAC
>Ga0209267_1000114_pt1 | contig 56257 bp, 42 predicted proteins | sample GraSoiAngelo_137_FD_185894 | JGI IMG/M metagenome (GOLD analysis project Ga0209267, IMG submission 185894) | Grasslands soil microbial communities from the Angelo Coastal Reserve, California, USA - 14_0929_09_30cm (SPAdes) (version 2) | ecosystem: Environmental > Terrestrial > Soil > Grasslands ... | reverse complement strand
CGGCGATAAAGAAGACGGCAGACGGCTCCACTTACCTCGACCCAAGGCAATTTCATGAGTACTTCGCAGCCGACCTGTCTGCTGAGCGAGCCGCTTTCAGGCCGCGATCGCAGGTGCTCAACGCTGCTGAAAATTTCAGAGCATCACGTCGAACGCTGCTACGCAACACGAGCCAAAAGCCACAAGGTCGAAGTCTCCGGCGCCAGCCACTCGGTCTATGTCTCCAGGCCGAAGGAGGTTGCAGCTCTTATAGAAGAAGCTGCGGCGCACGGTCGGCAGAAAACTCTGTAGCTCGCATCGCACTAAACTCTAATCGACGTGGTCAGTTGGGATCCGCGGCCTCTTGGTCGGAGAGCACAGATGCAAATCCGCAGAAGAAAGCTTTGGCTCCCCAGTATTGAGAGGCCAAAAAGAATTTGGGAGAGATTTGGGAAAGAACTCAAAATCTTAGAAGACCCGCTAAGTCGCACAGAATCAACAGGCCACATGTTTCTAGTACCTTCTCATAACCCGAAGGGTCGTCAGTTCAAATCTGACCCCCGCAACCATTTCGCGATGCGCAAGGCCGGTACCAGGATTCCGGCCTTTTTCGTGCGACCGCTGGTGGGCAAACAGGAGGTCACTCAGTGGCGAGGATTTCGGGAACGTCCAGCCAGGGGGCGCAATCCGAATCCACTGTCACGCCTGTTCGACGAGTTCTGTTCATCCTCGGGAGCCATCGCGTCGAAGATAGCTGCCTGTCCGCCCGTGCTGGTTTGTTCTCTGCCTGAATGATTTCCAAAGTCCTGATTGGGGCTGCGAGCATGCTAGGATGGCCTGCTGATCGATTCCATGATTGGACAAACGCTAGATCACTACCGAGTCATTGCGCAGATTGGCGAAGGCGGCATGGGTGTCGTGTACCGCGCGCGGGATGAAGTTTTGAACCGCGATGTGGCACTAAAGCTGCTTGCCCACGGAGCAATCGACAAAGTTAGCCCCGGCCATTTGCTTCGCGAAGCTCAGACGGCGTCATCCCTAAGTCATCCGAATATTTGCACCATTCATCAGGTGGGAGAGACCAGCAACGACTTCTACGTGGTGATGGAACTGATTGAGGGGCGGTCGCTCAGCGATTTAATCACGGCGACGGGCCTCTCGATGGAAATAGTGACGCGCTACGGCACGCAAATCGCGGACGCATTGGCCCATGCCCATGACCGCGGCATTGTGCATCGCGACCTGAAGGGCTCGAACGTGATGGTAACGCCCGAGGGACGTGTGAAGGTGCTGGATTTCGGGCTGGCCACGCGGCTCGACTGTGAGGAAATCAATGAGCTCACACTTTCTTATGCCTCCCTGGAAAGCAAGCTGGTGGGAACGCTTCCGTATATGGCACCAGAAGTTTTGCGCGGGCAAAAGGGTGATCACCTGAGCGATCTGTGGTCGCTGGGGGTGCTCCTCTATGAAGCAGCAGCGGGGAAGCTACCGTTTCGTGGGAACACCGGCTTCGAGGTGACCTCGGCGATCCTGCGCGAGCCGCCTCCCCCGCTGCCTTCAACCGTTCCTTACGGGCTGGCGGTGGTGATCCTGGGCTGCTTGATGAAGGAACGCGCCGGTCGTTACCAGCGCGCCAGTGAAGTCCGCGCGGCGCTCGAGGCGGTTCAGGGCGCGGTTCTGCAAAGCCGACATCCCTCGGAGGAGACGCGCGGGCCTCGAACGCTCGTACTCCGGGGGATGGAACACCTCTCTGTGAAGAACGGAGACGTGCTGTTGCTCGTAGGCACGAATAAGGGAGCGTTTTTTCTACGCTCGTCCCGCGACCGCTCGAGATGGGACGTGGCGGGGCCGTATTTTCATGGCCAAGGCATCTATGCGATGGCCTATGACGGACGAAGCGACCGGCACCGCTTGTGGGTTTCGGCAAACAACGTGATGTGGGGTGCGTTTCTGCGGTCCAGCGATGACTTTGGCAGAATTTGGACCAATCCTCTGGAGGCGAGCATCAGGTTTCCCACGGAGTCCGGTGCTTCACTGAGGAACATTTGGCAAATTTGCCTGGGCCGAAACGAGGACCCCGAGAAACTCTATTGTGGGGTGGAACCTGCGGCCCTGTTCGAATCGGGGGATGGGGGCGAATCATGGTCAATGGTCCGCGGGTTGTACGATCATCCGCATCGGCCACGTTGGATGCCCAGCAATGGCGGGCTGGTTCTGCATACAGTTGTGCCGGACCCCTGCCATAAGGAGCGGATGTACGTGGCTGTGTCTGCCGGCGGTGTTTACCGCACCGAGGATGCGGGAAGCACATGGCTGGCCCGCAACAATGGAGTACGCGTGATGTTTCTGCCAGAGAAGTATCCAGAGTTCGGGCAGTGCGTACATAAAATTGGGCTCCATGAATCGCGGCCTGAGCGATTGTTCTTGCAAAATCACTGGGGGCTGTACCGTTCCGATAACCGTGGTGATTCGTGGCAGGACATCGCGCGTGGGGTGCCCTCGGATTTTGGTTTCGCGATGCTAATGCACCCGCACGATGCGGACTGCGTATACATAGTGCCAGTGGAATCGGATGAGTTTCGCTGCACTCCGGAGGGCCGTTTACGCGTTTACCGCACGCGAAATGCGGGCGGTTCCTGGGAGGCCCTGAGCCGGGGGTTGCCCCAAAAAGGAGCATACGAAACAGTATTACGAGATGCCTTGTCGTCCGACTCGCTTGATCCGGCGGGGATTTATTTTGGAACGCGGAGCGGAAAGCTCTACGGATCGAGAGACGAAGGAAAGAGCTGGAAGAAAATTGTCGAAGGATTACCGCAGATCTTGTGCGTGAAGGCCGCTGTCGTCCACATGGATGGGGCGCCGACAACGAAACCGAATCTGAAATCAAGAATCTCGAAAAAGCGGAAAACTGCGCGCACGAAAAGAATCAGGCGCGGGAGATCGGGCTGATGCAGGTCTTGTTCACAATTCCGGGTCCGCTTCGTGAGTTCACAGCGAATCAGAGCGCCGTGCGCGTGGAGGTGGAAGCAGGCGCCAATCTGCTCCAAGTTTTGCAAGCGCTATTCGTTGAATACCCGGGACTTCGCGACAGAGTTCTAACCGAAGCCGGCCAAACTCGACAACACGTGAATATTTTTGTGGCCAACGAGAACGTACGTTACACCGGTGGACTTGCGACGGCTATTCCTGCCGGCGCAGAAGTTTCGATTGTGCCCGCGATTAGCGGCGGCTAACGACATGGCCTAAAATGCTCGGTGAGTGTGGAGCTAGGCACAAAGCAGATGACGGAGCGCGTGCATGATGTAGTTCGTCAATAGGAAATCCCGGGAAGCGAGCCAGAATTGGTGACCGGGCTGATCGCATTTCGTTATCATCGAGGAGGTTCGAAAATGCTGCTGCCTCTCAAGGCACCGAGGCGGTGACCTCGCATGCTTCCCAAAGCACGGTCAGCGAGCAGGGCGATGGCTGCGATGCTTTTCCTTGTATGCTTGAGCCGGGTGTGCGAGACTACGCGCAATGATATCCAGTTACTCAGGCCGTGATCCTCGAGCGCTCATTTCGATAACAGTGTACCTGCGGCTGACGAGAATGGATGTCTGCTGCGGTCCGCCTCCCTCGCTTTGATTCATCCCATCAGCAAAGTACGCAGGGGCAGAAGAGGGGAAGTGTAAATGGAGGAGAATTCCGTTTTCTGGGAGGAGACCATTCAGCCGGGAGCGGCGTGGTCGCACGTGTTGAAGCGCGGAACAGCGCTACGCCTTGTGGATTTGGAAGGCGGAGCGAATGTTGGCGCGATTTTCTATAACTTCGACTGTCCGGTGGAACGATACAACATGCCGGATACGCTAAAGGCGCAGCATATAGCGCGGCTCACCAAAGGTTTCGTGTTGTATTCCGACATGGGACGCATTCTATGTTCCATTGTTGAGGACAAGGTTGGCTGGCACGACCCGATCGGCGGAACTTCCAACGCCAAACTGGTGAAAGCGAGGTACGGGTCTTCGCGTTACCAGGAACAACGCAACGACTATCACAAGAACGGCCGGGACAGTTTCCTGATCGAGATGGGCAAGTGGGGGCTCGGCCCGCGCGACCTCACGGCCAATGTGAATTTCTTCACCCGTGTTGACGTCGCGGAGGATGGCAGCGTGAGCTTTGGTCCGGACAACTCCAAGGCTGGCGATTTTGTTGAGCTTCGCGCAGAGATGAACATTCTCGTGATTCTCAACACCTGCCCACATCCGCTCGATCCAAATCCACGGTACGAACCAAAACCAGTGCGCTTGTCAGTCCGGCGGGCTCCGGTGCCAGGAGCGGATGATCCGTGCCGTGTTTCGCGGGCGGAAAACGGACGGGGCTTCACGCTGACGGAGAGATATTTTCTATGAGGATACAACGTTTATGGTCGGATTAGATCTAGTTGAAAGCAAACTTGAGCCAACAAGGGCCGTCTATAGCCAGGAGATTCCAGCAGGAGAGCCTTGGATCCATCCCCTGAGGAAGGGGCAGTATTTCCGCATCGTTGATCTGCACGGAAACCAGGCCGTGGATACTCTCTTTTACAATGAACATGATTACTCCGACCGTTACAGCGCGCAAGACACAATCCAGCAGCAAGGCAATATCTATCTCACGACCGGCACAAAGTTGATGTCAACCGGTGGCACCGTGTTGCTGACGATCGTGGCGGACACCTGCGGCCGCCACGACACGCTGGGCGGAGCGTGCGCAACCGAGAGCAACATGGTACGGTACGCTCTCGAAAAGCGGCATATGCACGCGTGCCGCAACAGTTTCATGAAAGCGGTAATTGAGTGGGACCACGGCATGAGCAAGCGCGACATCGTCAGCAACATTAATTTCTTTATGAACGTGCCGGTGACGCGGGAGGGCAAGCTCACGTTTGAAGACGGCATTTCCGAGCCCGGCAAGTACGTCGAGATGCGAGCGGAAATCGATGTGCTCGTTTTGATCAGCAATTGCCCGCAGTTGAATAACCCTTGCAATGCCTACAACCCGACTCCGGTCCAAGTGCTGATCTGGAATGTGCCCGAGACGTGATGTTTGGTAAAGTCCTGATCGCCAATCGCGGCGCGATTGCATGCCGCATTATTCGAACACTTCGTAAGATGGGAGTCTGCTCGGTTGCCGTGTATTCCGAAGCTGACCGCCACTCGATTCATGTGGATCAGGCCGACGAAGCGGTTTGCATCGGTCCGCCAAAGCCCTCGCATAGCTATCTCTCTATACCGGTCTTGCTTGAGGCTGCGCGCAAAGCACAAGCAGACGCTGTTCATCCTGGATACGGTTTTTTGAGCGAGAATGCGGGCTTCGCAGAGGCTTGCGCGGCGGACGGAGTTGTGTTCATTGGGCCGACTCCGCAACAGATGCGCGACTTTGGTTTGAAACATGTGGCGCGTAGGATTGCCGCCGAGAACAACGTGCCGCTCCTGCCGGGCAGCGAACTGCTCGAAGACGTACCAACCGCGATCGAAGCCGCCGAACGCATCGGTTACCCGGTGATGCTGAAGAGTACCGCTGGAGGCGGTGGGATCGGGATCCGTTTGTGCCGTTGTGGTGAGGAATTGCGCCAGGCGTTTGACGCGGTCGCGCACCTTAGCCAATCGCATTTTGGAAGCGGAGACGTGTACCTGGAGAGATTCGTCTCGCAAGCCCGACACCTCGAGGTGCAGGTCTTCGGGGACGGCCGCGGCTCGGTGGCCGCCCTGGGAGAGCGCGATTGCTCCGTGCAGCGGCGAAACCAGAAGGTTATTGAGGAAACGCCCGCACCCGGTTTGGGGAGCGCGGTCAGGGAACAACTTATCGGCGCGGCGGTGCGATTGGCGAAGGCGGTGAAATACCAGTCTGCGGGAACGGTGGAGTTTGTCTACGATATGGAGAGCGGCGATTTCTATTTCCTAGAGGTTAACACTCGCCTGCAAGTCGAGCATGGCGTCACGGAGGAAGTGACAGGTGTGGACCTAGTTGAGTGGATGGTCAGGCAGGCGGCGGGGCAAGAGCTCGCGCTTGAGGAATTCACGACTCGCCGCTTTGGATGCTCCATCGAGGCGCGCGTGTACGCGGAAGACGCAGCAAAGAATTTCCAACCGAGCGTGGGGAGACTTTCGCACGTCAGCTGGCCTGAGAAAGTACGGGTGGAGACCTGGGTGGAAGCCGGGACTGAGGTGACGCCGTTCTACGATCCCATGCTGGCGAAAATAATCGTGCACGCGCCAAGCCGGGAGGCCGCATTTCACAAGCTTCGCGTTGCCTTGCGTCAATCCGAGCTGTCGGGATTGGAGACGAACTTACCGTACTTGCGACAGATCTGCGAAGGTCCGGCTCTGGCTCGTGGATGTGTCACTACTTCGTTCTTGCGCGATCTCGTTTATCTCCCCCTAACTATTGATGTGCTTGAGCCAGGCACGCAAACTACCATTCAGGATTTCCCCGGCCGGCTCGGTTATTGGCATGTTGGAGTTCCTCCCTCGGGTCCAATGGATTCGCTGGCATTTCGCTTTGCCAACCGTCTGGTGGGTAATGCACGTGACGCTGCCGGGTTAGAAATCACACTGACGGGGCCGACCTTGCGTTTTTCCTGCGACGCGACGGTGGCGCTGACGGGCGCGGATTTCGGTGCGCGGTTAGACGACCGACCGATTCCACTATGGCAGGCCGTATTCGTTCGTCGAGGCTCGGTGCTCGAATTGGGAGCAGCAAAGGGCACAGGTACACGGGCTTACCTTGCGGTCGCGGGAGGCATTGAAGCTCCGCTGTATCTTGGCAGCCGCTCGACCTTTATTCTCGGTAAATTCGGAGGTCAATCTGGCCGCACCCTTCGGGCGGGAGATGTTCTACACATAGGCAATGCTGCGAGCAGTTCGGGAGAAGCCGCCAAATTGCCGGAACAGCTGATCCCGCGATATGAAAATGAGTGGGAGATTGGCGCCCTCTACGGCCCGCACGGCGCACCGGACTTCTTCACTCCCGAGGACATCGACACATTCTTTTCTACTGCGTGGAGGGTACATTATAACTCCGACCGCACAGGGGTGCGACTCATCGGTCCGAAGCCGCAATGGGCGCGTAGGGATGGAGGAGAAGCCGGCTTGCATCCCTCCAACATTCACGACAACGCGTATGCAGTGGGGACCATCGACTTTACCGGCGATATGCCGGTGATCCTGGGTCAGGATGGTCCGAGCCTGGGAGGCTTCGTGTGTCCGGCGACCATCGCCGACGCCGAGCTTTGGAAGATAGGGCAACTGAAGGCTGACGACGTGGTGCAGTTTCGCGCACTCTCGCTGGACCAGGCTTTAGAGTTGAGCCGCGCACAGCAAGTAAACCTCGAAACGCTTGCCGGAGAGGTGCCCGCACTGCCAACCACCATTTCTCGTGAGAGTCCCGTCTTGCGGCGATTCGAATCGAACGGTGCGCCGGCAGTGGTCTATAGAGCTGACGGCGACCGGTGCTTGCTCGTGGAGTACGGACCGAATGTGCTGGATCTGAATCTGCGCCTCCGCGTCCACACTCTGGAACAACAATTACGCGAACTAAAACTTCCGGGGATCATCGATATCACGCCGGGGGTTCGTTCACTGCACGTGCATTACGATTCGCGCCTTGGTCGCGAAGGTCTGCTCGAAGCTCTGGACGATTGCGATCGCCGCATTCCAGACCTGGACGACATTGCAGTGAATTCGCGCGTGGTTCATCTGCCGCTGTCCTGGGACGATCCGGCTACCCAGCTGGCCATCCGCAAGTACATGCAGGGCGTGCGGCCGGACGCGCCCTGGTGTCCCAGCAATATCGAGTTTATTCGCCGCATCAACGGCCTCGATTCGATCGATAAGGTGCGCCGCATCGTGTTCGGCGCCAGCTACCTGGTGCTTGGACTGGGCGACGTCTATCTGGGAGCGCCGGTAGCCACGCCGCTTGATCCGCGCCATCGTCTGGTTACCACGAAATACAATCCGGCGCGGACCTGGACGCCTGAGAATGCCGTGGGAATTGGCGGCGCTTACCTGTGCGTGTACGGCATGGAAGGGCCGGGCGGCTACCAATTCGTCGGCCGCACCGTGCAGATGTGGAACACTTTTCGATCTACCGCAGAGTTTGCGCCGGGGACGCCCTGGTTATTGCGTTTCTTCGATCAAGTTCGGTTTTTCCCGGCGAGCGCGGAGGAGTTGGTGGACATTCGCGACGAATTCCCTCGCGGACGCTATTCGCTACCCATCGAGGAATCGCAATTTCGCATGCGCGAATACCGCGCGTTTTTGAAATCGATCGAGGCGGATACCGGCACATTCAAAGCATGCCAGCAAAGAGCATTTGAGGCCGAACGAGAGCGATGGGGTGCCGCTGGGCTGGTCGAAGTCGTCGGGCCGCCGGATCAGCTCAGAGTTTCACCTAGCGATTTGCAAACTCCTGAGGGCTGCAGGCCCGTGCGTTCTCCGATTGGCGCAAGTGTCTGGACGATTGGGGTAGAAGCTGGTCAGAGGGTGGAAGCCGGGCAGAAATTGCTTGTGCTCGAAGCGATGAAAACGGAGATTGTGGTAGTGGCGCCGAGCGCAGGTACCGTTGAAAGACTGCACTGCGCGCAAGGTTCGTTGGTCTCCTCGGGGCAGATATTATTGGCATTTCGCCCGGAGGCAGCCGTATGAAGATCTCCAAAAGCGTCTCGGCGATATACGACCGTTTGGAAGCACAGCCGCTCAACCCGATTTGGATCTCTTTAGTGCCGCGCAAAAGTGCTCTGGAGCGGGCACATATCATTGAAAACTCTTCGCCAACGACTCTTGCCGGAATGACCTTCGCAGTCAAAGACAACATCGATGTTGCCGGTATGTCGACGACCGCCGGCTGTCCGACCTATGCCTACACCCCAGCTTCAAGCGCGACGGTGGTAAAGCGACTGGAGGAAGCCGGTGCAATCTTGATCGGCAAGACCAACATGGACCAATTCGCTACAGGATTGGTGGGCACGCGCTCGCCGTTCGGAGCCTGCTCAAGCGTGTTCGACGAACGATTTATCTCTGGAGGATCAAGCTCCGGTTCGGCGATCGCTGTGGCGAAAGGCCATGTTACTTTCGCGCTCGGCACAGACACGGCAGGTTCGGGCCGTGTGCCTGCCGCATTCAACAATTTGATCGGCCTGAAACCGACCCGCGGGCTGCTGAGCACGGCAGGCGTGGTTCCAGCTTGCCGCACGCTCGATTGCGTCTCCATCTTTGCAACTACCTGCCGGGACGCGCATAGAGTCTGGAGCGCCGCCAAGGGCTTAGATGCCGCCGATCCATTTTCACGCGAACCTCGCACTAGCGAAGATGCCGCGCCGTGGTTGAACGCCCCTTTCCGGTTCGGTGTGCCCCGATCTGAACAACTCGAGTTTTTCGGCGATGAAGAAGCCCGGGCCCTGTACGCGGAAGCGGTGCGGAAACTCGAGCAGGTGGGCGGCGAACGGGTGCAGATTGATTTTTCGGTATTTCGCGGCGCGGCCGAATTACTTTACGAAGGACCGTGGGTAGCTGAGCGCCTCGCGGCGATCCAATCCTTCATGCAGAATCACTCCGATGAGATGAACCCGGTCGTGCGAGGCATTATCGCTGGCGGAAGGAGCTTTACGGCGGTCGATGCGTTCCAGGCCGAGTACCGCCTGCTGGAGTTGCGCCGCTCCGCCGTCAGAGAGTGGACCGCAATGGACGTCCTTGTTCTGCCTACCACTGGAACTATCTACACTCACGAGCAAGTGGCTGCAAACCCAGTGAAGATGAACACGAATCTCGGCTACTACACGAATTTCGTGAACCTCATGGACCTTACGGCGGTCGCAGCTCCGGCCGGCTTTCGTTCGAACGGCCTGCCATTTGGAATTTCGTTGATAGGACTGGCTTTTTCCGACGAAGGTCTTCTCTCACTCGCGCATCGCTATCTCGGCGCGCAGACTCCCCTGCTCGAGAGAACTCCCGGCTGCATGGATCTAGCCGTCGTTGGCGCGCATCTCAGCGGCCAACCGCTCAATTGCAAATTAACCCAGCGCGGCGCGCGCCTGAAAAAGACCTGCCGCACTGCACCTGGTTACCGGCTCTATGCGCTGGCAGGTACAAAGCCACCCAAGCCGGGCCTAGTGCGCGATGACCAATTCCAGGGACCGGGGATTGAAGTGGAAGTTTGGACGATACCGGAAGACAAGTTCGGCAGTTTTGCGGCGGAAGTCCCCGCGCCGCTCGGCCTCGGCAACCTCTCGCTGGATTCCGGCGAATTGGTCATAGGCTTTAGCTGCGAGTCTTATGCACTTGCCAGCGCCACTGAAATCACGCAGTTCGGGGGCTGGCGCGCCTACCTAGCATCATCGAAAATGTGAATCCCACCGATAGAAATAATGACTGAGGGTATAGCCGCGCCGTAGGACTAGAATTCCTCAGCATATGACGACCTTCATTCCCTGCGCGGAATACGCGTCGCGGACGATTAAATGACAGCGCGTTTTGTCTGTCTCTTCTTGCTGCTTACGACTTCGGCTGCCGCTCAGAAGCCGGCGTTCACGGTTGGGTGGTCCATCTACGCAGGATGGACGCCTTACCACTACCTGGTAAAGTCCGGAATCCTAAAGAAATGGGCGGACAAATACGGCGTCACAATCAAAGTTCAGCGGTTCGATTATGCACCGTCGCTCGATGCTTTCGTCGCTCGCAACATCGATGCCTGCGCCATGACCAACATGGAGGCATTGGATATGCCTGCCGCCTCCGGCGTCCCCACCACGGTGCTGATCATCGGAGACTATTCGAATGGGAATGACGCGCTGCTGGTAAGAAATGGCCTGCAGATCAAAGACCTCGCCGGTAAAAAGTTGCTGCTGGTGGAGAAAACGGTCTCGGAGTACCTGTTAGACCGCGCCTTTACTTTGAATGGGCAGACCGGTGAGATCAAGCAGGTGCGGAAAATCAACACTTCGGATTCGGATATTCAGTCGGCATTCATCAGCGATTCCAGCGCTTCTGCCGTGGTCACCTGGAAACCGATGCTTTCGCAGTTGTTGAAGCAGAAGGGCGTGACGTCGTTGTTCAATTCCTCGCAAATACCGGGCGAGATTCTCGACCTCACCGTAGTGCGCACAGACGTGCTGGAGCGTGCAGACGGCTCCGGGCAGAAATTCGCGAAAGCTCTTGCCGGCGCCTGGTACGAGATGATGGGACTGATGTCGCCGCAAGGCGCCGCGGCAGACAGCGTGCTGACGGCCGTCGCTGAAGGATCGGCAGATTCCCTAGCCTCGTACAAGGAGCAACTCAGTACAACTCGGATGTTCTACGAACCCAAGTCCGCGGCGGAATTCGGCAGTTCGCCAGTACTCAAGCAGAAGATGGCGCTAGTGAGGCAATTCTGTTTTGACCACGGCCTCTTGGGTGAGAAGACCGGCACAGCGGACGACGTAGCGATTCGCTATCCGGATGGTTCAATACAGGGAAAAACGGACCATGTCCGCTTGCGTTTCGAGAACCTCTATATGGAAATGGCAGCGCAAGGCAGACTTTGAAGAAAAAATGGGCGGCAGATTCCAACTCGTCCATGCCAAGCCCAGCCGGACGGCGGCGATCCTGCTCTCGTGGTTCTTGTTTGTGCTGGGAATCGGGCTCTACGTTCACGCCGCGCACAAGCGGCATCAGGAGAACGCCGAGGACCGTGTGGTGCCCACCATCCCGCACATGCTTCACAGCACCTACGAAGCGGCGTTCAGACCGGCGGAAGACGACGAACCGACGATGGGGGAAAACGCGAACATGCCGCAACGCTTCTTGGCCAGCATGCTATGGAAGGACACCAAAGCTAGCGCGCGGCGTTTTTTCTACAGCCTGCTGCTGCTTATTCCGGCCATCTTCCTCGGGCTACACATGGGCCTGTTTCCGTACGTGGGGGTCTTTTTCTCGCGCTTCGTGCTCTTTTTCGATAAGATCATTGCGCTTTCTCTATTACCGATTCTGTTCATCGCGGTCGGCATCGATGAGCTCTCCAAAATCATGCTGATCGTCATCGGCGTGACTCCAACAATTATTCTGGACACTTTTAACCTGACGCGCAGTGTGCCCCAAGAGCAGGTGGTGAAGGCGTTCACGCTTGGGGCAGGAGATTTCGACGTGGCCTATCGCGTCGTCTTGCGGCAGATTGCGCCGCGCGTGCTGAATAGCATCAGGCTTAATTTGAAGGCCGTCATGTTGTTCCTCTTTGCAGGAGAAATGATCGCCTCGACAGACGGGCTGGCCTACCGCATCGCACTGCTGCGCCGGCACATGGGAATGGACGTGATTATTCCTTACGTACTGTGGGTGGCCTTGTTGCTTTTCCTGGTAGACATGACGATGCGGCTCATCAACCGCAAGCTCCACCCCTGGTTCCGAGAGGCATAGCGGATATGGCTCTAATTCAGTTCGAAAAAGTTTCCGTGAGCTATGGTGCACCGTCGCACCCGGTGCTGAGCAGCATCGATCTGAGCATCGAAGAGGGTGAATTTGTTTGCCTGCTGGGCCAGACCGGTTGCGGAAAATCGACCTTGTTGCGGCTCGTGCTTGGTTCGGAACAACCCTGCGAGGGCCGCGTCCTGATCGATGGAACCGAACACGACCAGCCAGATCCCATCTGCGGCTATGTACCGCAAAAGTATTCTCTCTTCCCAGACAAAACCGTGATGGGCAACATCACTTTTGGGCCGGAGGTCAGTGAATTCAACCTGTTAACCCGCCTGACTCCGCGCTATTTCCGCCAGCGCCGAGAATTCCGCCAGCAGGCTATGCAGTATATCCGCCGAATCGGTTTGCAAGACGCGGATGCCGGCAAATATCCGGACCAGCTTTCGGGTGGGATGCAGCAGCGCGTCGCTATTGCGCAGGCCCTGGTCAATCGGCCAAGGATCTTGCTTTTGGACGAAGCCTTCAGCGCCCTTGACCCAGGTACGCGCAGAGATATGCAAGTTTTGATTCGCCAGTTGTGGCAGGGCACAGGGGTGACATTAGTGTTTGTAACTCACAACACCCAGGAAGCTCTTCAGCTCGGAACTCGAGTCATCGTGCTGGCCCGGGAAACGCCGAACCACGGTTCGCGTGTTGTCTTGGACCTCGCCGTTTCGAGTTCTTGTGCCGCAGACGAGTTTTCCCGGCTCGTGGCTCGGCTGGACAGCGCTGCCGGCAGCACGCGCGAGTCCGAGGAACTCACCCCGACTATCGGGGGTGCCACTCCGCACGACCTAGCTGCCGCCCAGGATCTTCTGCCGAATGAGATTTAGCTGCCGATGCTAGATGACCGTTGAAACCAACAATTTACGAAAAGATTTTCCGGAAGGCCCCTGGGATAGGCGTTGAAGCAAAGTGCTGCAACCGAATCGGGCAAGTTTCCAGGACGTGCTCAGAATTCGTAGCGTAGCGCGAACTGCATTACCCGCGGTTCCATTACGCCCTGGAATTCTCCAAAAGTGCCCGGCGAGGTTAAGCTCAGGCTGGGGTTCGTGAAATTGACATTATTGAATACATTGAAGGCTTCGGCACGGAAATGAATTCGCTGGCTTTCCCAAGGCAGCTTGAACACTTTTGTCACTCCCAGATCCGTGTTGAAAAAGGAGGGAAGGCGAACGGCGGCGCGTTTGCCGGTGTGGCCCGGTAGCTCGTCGGCGAAGGAGTTCGAGGTGCTGGTGCTCCCAAAAATGCTGGGGTTGCCGTTCTGATCGATGCGCACGCCCTGGTTGACGGGCCCAGTCACAATCGCGAGTGAGCTCAGCCAATAGTTGGCGTTGTACTCCAAGCCTCCCGCCACGGTGGTTGGCAAACCGGTGCGGAAGCGAGACAGCCCGGAAACCTGCCAGCCGCCAACCATGAAGTCCAGCCAGCGCGAGGCGTCTCGCAAAAGAAGTTTCCCGCGCCCGACCGGCAGCTCGAATAGAGCATTACCAGAGATGTTGTGCCGCATGTCGAAATCCGACGAGCCGCGGAATTCCTTGGTGTTGTAAATATTTTGAATGGCGGCCCCTTGCTCCCCCGCTCCTGATTCAGCCGCCGAACCATCATCAACCGAGTGCGACCACGAGTAGTTGAAATCAAAGGAGAGTCCGCCGCTGAATCTCCTCCGCAAGGAAACGGTGAGGCCGTGGTAGGCGGCGGTGCCGGAATTCATCCAAGTGGGCAGTGAGCTGCCCTGGATAGGAAAGAAGGTATAACATCCTGTGACCGTGAGACATTTCCCCGGGTGGTAGGAACTTGTCACGTTTCGATCGAGCGCATGCAAACAGTCAAGATAGCTGCCACCGTAATCCTGGTATACGCACATGAAATAGTTGGCTGAAGCGCTTCCAGGAACGTCGACATTCGCGAGAGTGGGCCATATGTCCTCGACAAATGGAAGCGTTGGCACCAAGCTCGGATTTGCCTTTACCTGGGCAGGGGTCAAACCAGAATCAAATAGCTTCCGCACGATGCCGGCGTTTTGTTCCCAAGTGACTCCGGACTTGGGATCCTTGAAGTATTCGAGCGGTGTATAGACATCGCCTTCCATGAGCAGCCGGTGAGAGAGGCGACCCGCATAACCGATCTCCAGAGTCATCTTGCCGGGAATTTCGCGCGCGAAGCTGGCGGTGAAAACGTAAGCGTACGGGGGCTTCAGATTTGGTGAAATGCCTTCGAAATCGCCGATGATGGCGGCAATGTCAGGAGGCTGATAGGGGAAGGTTTCCTGTGGAGGAGCGGGCAACGTGGGCGATGATCCGCCGTATCGCGGGCTGGTGCTGAAACTGTAGGAATCTGGGAAATTCGCCTTGTACGCGAGGCCGATCGAGCCGAATTGATCGTACTGCGTGATTAGGTCGCTACCGAATCGATCGTACACCATGCTGGCACCGACTCGCAACGCTCCGCCTCTCCCGAACATCTTTGCAAGCCAGCCCCCGCGGCTCGAGGGAGAGTAGGCAAGTCCAAAGCGGGGTGCAAAATTTAGATTGGAAGGTTGCCACCAAGTCGGTTTGCCATTGACAGGGCCATCCAGAGTCCACTTCAGTCTGGCGTTCGCCAGCGCGTTCTGCGGCAGACCCTGGCTTTGTCCCGCATTGCGTTCCGCAAAATACTGATTGAGCGGGACAGTGGGCATCACCTGGTATCCGTTTGCTTCGTAAGGAGGCCTGAAGTTCTCCCACCGCAAACCAAAGCTCAAGGTCAACTCGCGCGAGACGCGGTACGTATCACCAACATAGAGGCCGTAATCTTGCTCGATAAACCTGCGGGCCTGCACCGTACCCTGCAACAAGGGAGTTCCATTTTTCGAAAACAGATCGGTATGAAAATCGTCGTTCACCAAACCGAGGATGGCGCCCATACCATTGGTTACTGAAACGGGATCTGCCAGCCCCACGTTTGGCCCGAAGCGCATCGGATTAGTGGACATGAAATTTGTGAGCGCACTGTCAATGTCTGCTCCGAGGCCGATTAATTCCGTTGCGCCGTACCCATAGCGAGCGAACGAATTGGCAAACGAGCGGGTGTTGTTGTGAATGAAGCGGGCGGAAAACCCTGCTGTGATGGTGTGCGCCCCTTTGGTCCAGGCGATGTCCTCATTGGGATTCAGGGTTGGCAGGCGCTGCGAGAGGGGACGCGCGTAGGGATTCTGGAGCGGGTCGAGACTGGTCTGAAACAGCACGGGACCGGCTACACCGGACAAGGCTTGACCAAATCGCGTGTAACTGAGATTCAGCACACTGACAAGGTTGGACCGCAAAATCGCTGTATATTGCGCCGCAAAACCCTTGCTGTTGTCCCGAAGAGTGGACGCCGGCGCTTGCCCCGGGAACTGGGCGAGAATCTGGTCGTCGGTATTGTCAGCTAGGGTGCCACGCAGACTCACGGTATGCTTGCCCGCGCGGTCCAGATGAACATCGATCTTTCCGACGATGGCGTGATCGCTGCGATGACTCGGGGCATTGAACCGGAAACCACTGAAGTTTAGTCCGCCATCCTCACCAAAAGACGGAGCGTTGCCACTCGGATACTGGTTCAATATAGGAAGCATGCTGGTATTGACGCCTTTTCCGATGGGGTCCACCGCTTGAATGTCGCTCGCCGAGATGTCCTGCACAAAAATTTGGTCGTTCACTGGATCACAAACACCACCAGGACCTGTTGGATTGTTGCACATCCTGTACTTGAAGATTCCCTGGCGCAGCGAGTCGGATGGCACGGCCCGCACCTGGGCTACACCGCTGGCATCTTGGCGCTGCTCGTAGTTAAAGAAGTAAAAAGCCCGGTCGCGGACAATTTTGCCGCCCGTAGACGCACCGAACTGGTTGCGCACCAGCGGTTGCCTGGCAACACCAGCCTGATTGTTGAACCAGGTATTCGCGGCGGTAGCGGAATTCCGGTTATATTCGTATAACGAGCCGTGGAGATTATTCGTACCGCTTTTGGTCACGAGTGCGACTTGTCCTCCCGAGGAGCGTCCCATGTTGGCTCCCTGGCCAGCCACGGTGACACGAAATTCCTCGACGGAATCCAGCGGAATCGGCAGCACCGCATTAAACCCGGAATTGATATTTGCCCCGTTGGCATTTGATCCCTGATATCCGCCCAGGCCGGTGGTCGTGTTTTGCGCGATCAATCCGGAGTTCTGGTTGTTGTTTACGTCGGCGCCATCTAGTGTGACGTTGTTCTGGTCGCGGCGCGCTCCAAGCACCTCTCCATTCGAAGTCACGCCAGGTTGCACACTGAGCAGCTCCACCACATTGCGCGTCTGTAAAGGGATTTGTCGCACCTGCATTTCGCTGAATGGGTTGCCAAGACTCGCGTCGGTAGTGTTGATCTGTGAAACCTCCGCTTGCACATTCACCACGTCTCCAGTGGCGCCAACGACCATGACCAAGTCGAGCGTGCTCGGCGTATTCACGAGAAGCGTGATATTAGTGCGCGTCATCTTGGCAAAGCCGGATTTCTCCGCCACTAGCCTGTAGGTTCCAGGGACAACCTGCGGAAAATTGTAGACTCCGTTGGCATCGGTAACGCTCGTACGCACGCCGCCATTTTCCGTGCTGGCCATGGCTACAGACGCTCCCGCAATGACTCCACCAGAAGAATCGGTGATGACTCCTCGTAACGATGTTGTGGACTGTGCGTATGAACTAAGCGTGCCAAGGAACACGACGAGTAGGACCAGTAAGATCTTCTTCATCATTTCCACTCCTTCGGTTAGGACAAGTGCGGAGGTACATTAGTGATGACATTAAGAACGGCCCACGTGGGGCTGTCAAAACGAATCTTTCGATTGAATCAATGCAAAATTCCGAACGCTCATTGCGGTTCGGTCTGCTAGCCTCTGTATTGACAAATTGTTGTGAAGGTTTTCAGCAATCCAAACCTGAAGCTTCGGCTCGCATTTGCAAAACATAGTGGGATGGCGTTTTTCCAACTCGCGCGTGAACCATCCGGCAGCTGGAGAGAACGGACCAAGGCCTCAAACAAATCGCTGCCGCCTGCGGATTCGGCAGCACTGATTCGATGCGACGCGCGTTCCTGCGATCCGTGGGAACAACGCCCCACAAGTATCGCCGTCGGCTCCACGGTGCTGAAGGGTCCGCTTAGTTGCCGTAGGATTCGGCTCGGGAACTTCCATGCGGATCGATTTTGATTCCCGTCTTCAACGTAATGGACATAAGCAACCCAGATTCCCGTTCTGGGAAGCTGCCATACTCTCAACTGCCGGCAGTGCCCGATCGGTCCAATCGCTAAATCGGACAAGTCCGGTCCGCTTTCCCTGGACTTCGACGAGGACTAAGCCGCTTGCGCGGCGGACGCGAGGCGTGCCACATTCCCCAACGCGATGAGTCCAGAACGAGCGACTACTCCCACTCAGTTCCATCTAGCTTCATTAACTCATTGGGAACAGATGGAAAATGCATCGTGCCCAGCACTTCGGCATCCGCCGCCAACGCCAGTGGCTTCCCCCAATAGAAACGGTTCTATCGAAAGTGTTCCGGAATCAGTCCGTCGTCCCGCTCTGGCTTCCTCTGCCGGAACACCTCCGATAGAGAGCCAGCGTTATACGTCCATCTCGATCACTGGTACGCCACCGGCCAGTCTATCTGACTGGATAGCACCCACTATCCGATCGGATAGCAAATCGCGCGCTTGCCAACCACTCACTGGCGATCAAAACACCCGCCATTTCAACGTATCTCCTTGCTCCCCAAACTTTTCCATGGCACACCGCTGTTTTGTTCGTGCCCGCTCCCCTGCGTGGCCATGCACATGCACTTGTGCATGGCGTGCGTCCCCAGACTAAAACGCTCAGAGGCCGCCACCGAAGTCAAGTTTAAACAGGAGGATCCCATGAAGTCACTTCGCTGTCGTATGTTGGTAGTTTCAGCGGTCGCGTTGGCGGCCGTTTGCACAAACGCGATCCCTGCTTTCGCCCAGAATGCATTCCAAGGCAGTTTCACACTTCCCACTGAGGTGCGCTGGCAAGGCGCGACACTCCCAGCAGGCGAATACACTTTTACAATGAAATCCGTCACCGCCCCCAACCTCATCGTCCTGGACGGCCCCAGCGGCTCCTCGTTCGTGTCCGCGATTGTTGGTGATCGGGACAAAATCAGCGGCCCTAGCGTCTTGATCGTCGAGCATCGCGCCGGCAAGTCCATCGTACGCGAACTGTACATGGCTCAACTCGGTCTGCGGCTGCGCTACGCAGTGCCAAAGGCCCCGAAAGAAGCCGAACTCGCTCAGGCTCCTGTAACGACAGAAAGAATCCTCGTGGCGATGAAGTAAGTGCCAAGCCTCCGAAGCAAATCGCCACTCATAGCGCGAGCCCCACCCCAGGCTCGCGCTATTTTATGTTGCTCACCACTGGCCTAGCGAGTTCAGACAGAAAGTCGTTGCACACCCAACCGGTCTATGCGTTTACCAGACTTGAGAATCAGATGGTAGGGCGCAGGGTTTTGTTTGCAAGAATAACGATGCTCGCGATTCCTGCAAGCCGAATCTGCTAAAGGACGATTTCGACTTCTCCATACTCAGCCCTGGCGTTTGCGACAAGATAGACTTTCCTTTCGGCGCCCTCTTGCAATGCTGTTCGTATCAGGTTGGCGGCTCGATGAGAGTACCTTTCGCGTCATTCGCCACTCACAAACTCATGGTTTGGGGGCGGTCTTATTTGGAAAATGGAATGCGGAGGCAGTATTGCCCTCGCGCGGCTTAATTGTCCTTTGCGTGTTGCTGGGAGTGCTTCTCTTCGGCTGGCTCACGTGGCGGGACTTCTCATCGAGACGGCGGCTTAGGCAAGCTCCTGTCGCGACCATCAACAAGCAGCCGGTTGCTTTCGCGAACCGCACGTTTGACCCGGTCACACCGCCGGCCGATATGCCACCGCTGGCCTCGGGGGAAAAAGCGGAGTGCGATTCCAATTTCCTTTCCAACGCCAGTGTCCGCGGGGAGTCTAGACAAACGGATGCCACACACGCGACCGTCACCATCACGGAGATCAAGGTGACGCTACAACTCAACATCAACATCTGGGTGCCGACCGGGGTAGCCCAACATGTGATCGAACATGAGGAAGGCCATCGCCAAGTCTCGGAATATTACTACCAGACCGCCGACAAACTCGCCGAGCGAATCGCCGCGACATACATGGGCAGACAAGTCGACATCACCGGCACGGATCTGGATGCCGAGTCCAGCAAGATGCTCCAACAAATGGCCGCCGATATCACCGATGAATACAAGAAGGAATTAAACCCAGGACCGACGCAACTGCTCTACGACGCCATCACCGACCACGGCCGGAATGAGGTCGTCGTCAAGGATGCTGTCGCTCACGCCCTCAAGAACATAACAATCGAGTCAACTCAGCCGACGACAAACTCAGGAAATTGAACACGCAACGCCGAACGGGCGTCCAGGTCTCGCCGCTGTGCCCCGGAGCGACGAGGTCAGCGCAGGTGTAGTAGTGTACAAAAATAGCTATGGATCGAGAAACCTTCCATCGTTGGCTGGCCTCTTATGGAAGCGCTTGGACCGGCCGTGACCCGGGGGCCGCCGCCTCGCTGTACGCAGACGATGCCACTTACCAAGTGACGCCCTTCGACGAACCCTTGCGTGGTCGGGCCGCAATCTACGAATATTGGGCCGGCGTAGCGAGAACCGAAGAAAAAATCCAGTTCGAATATGAGATCCTCGCAGTCACTGAGGAGCATGGTATCGCCAGGTGGTGGGCGTCCTTTGTCCGCGTGCCACCTGGCCTAGAAACGACACTGGACGGCATCTTCCTGATCTCGTTGGACTCGGCGGGTCACTGTCGGTCCCTTCGTGAATGGTGGCATAAACGGCAGTAGTTCGTCCCATTGCCTAATGATCGAATCTGCTAACGCCCGGCACTGCTTCATCAGCGAAAAGTCGTCGGACGCATGCGACGGTCATGGCAATTCCGGCCATCAGTCTGACTTTGCTCGGCTGGCTGGCGGCACAATTCCGTTCATCCGCAAATACTCCACCATCTGTCCGTAATGATTAAATGCGTGGGCGACGGCGAATGTGGCCAAGTACAGGCGGGGCGATTTGCTGTGCTCAGCGGTCTGCAACATGTTCTGAGTAGTCAACGTGGCCGCCGCCTTGTGACCCAAGGCAAAAGAGTCCTTCAGGAACTTAACGATGTCGGCTTTGGCCTTCAAGTCCTCAGGACCGTTCCCGCCCTTGAAGTCTTCCGGGAGCTTATCGCCGGTAAGCCCCGACCATAGGAAGTAGTTGGAAGCGGCGACATGCTTGACCTGCAAGGCAAACGTGCGCACACCCCTGTAGTCGGCCCCTGGAATGTTCAAGCTCTCAGGAGAGAAGTTGAACTTATCTTCCGGCATGGCTTCGGCAGCTTCCACAATTTGCTTTTCGATAATGCTGATCTGGCGGTCCACGGTTGAAGCTACCGTCGGCGGAGGCTGCGACTGTTGCGCCCGAGGCACGCTCGCGGCCGCGGCGCTCTTTGTGCCCTGTCCGAAAGCGGCGATGGCAAAGATGAATGCTGCCAACCGCAAGAAGATTCGTATTTGTTTCATTGGAGCGACCTCCTCAATTTGTTTGAACTCAAAAACTTGTGGCATCCCTCGGAAATGACTATTGGACCGTGTGAATTCCACAAACCAAGTCACGATTGCTTCCGAGCCGGTGACATACGGGAGTTAGGAATTGCAGCCCGGAACTTTCAAGGACCTATTACCGCATTACCGCCGCGAGTCCGGCGGCACCAGGTTGTTCGCGCGATAGTAGACCACGAGCTGGCCATAGTGCTCGCCGCTGTGCTCGATGGCGAACATCCAGGCGTAGGAATTGTGGACTAGCCTGTTCCCCCACGCATATGCCGCAATTTTGTCCAGTCCTGCGTCGCCCTGCTGTTGAATCAGGTTCGCTCCGTCCGCGACCGCCTGCTGAATCAGCTTCACAACGTCGGCTTTCGTCTTGTAAGCATCTCGCGACGGGTTGTGCTTGTTCTTGCCAAAGTCGGGCCCGATGTTTGATCCGGAAATCGAACGCATCAGGTCGTAATCGACTCCGGCGACGTGTAGGAGATTTTGCGCAAAGGTGCGCTGGTCTTTCTGCAGCTGGAAGTCATACTTGTCTTCGGGGAAATCCTGGGCCATGGTAATGAGTTTGTTCCCGATCTCGTTCCACATTTCCAGCGTCTCGTCTGCCCGGGAGCGCGCAGGATGTGGAGCTTGATTCTGCGATTGGCCCAGACTGTGAATACTCGCTCCCATGACGGTAAGCAGAGGGACCGCAACTAGCCCAAGCGAGGACCGCTCCATGGTAAATTTTTCCTTTCGATTGGCAATGAACTCAGAACGCGCGCCCTTCGAATCCCTGCGAAGTGCGCGGCACTCCGCGGTTTCGTGTCGCACACAAAAGTCAAGACTGTCACGTCGAAAAAGTGTGCGCCACTCGCCCGTTGGCTTTCCGCCGCCTCTGGCCTGAGCTATTCGTATCTCAGCGCGACCAGTGGATCGACGCGTAGCGCGCGCCGCGCCGGAATATAACAAGCAAGCAGAGCGACACCGATGAGAAGAAGAGCGACCACCACAAAGGTCAGAGGATCTGTTGGTCTCACGCCGTACAGCAGTCCGGTCATCAGATGTGACACGACCACGGCACCAACGAGTCCAACCGCAGCGCCGACAATGACGAGCCCTAATCCTTGACCCAAGACCATCTGCAGGATGCTCCTCCTTTCTGCACCAAGTGCGAGGCGAATCCCGATCTCGTGTGTGCGCTCGCTTACGAGGTACGAAATCACTCCGTAAATTCCGAGCCCAGCGAGCAGCAAGGCGATCAGAGCGAACAGCGCAACTATTTCCATCGAGAATCGCCTCTCGGAGAGAGACGCGGATACCGTATCGCTGAGCGCCTGTGCACCGAAAACGGGAAGCGCCGGATCGACGGATTGCACTTGCTCGCGCACTTCATCTGGAATTGCAGCGGTGTCCAAATGTCCGCGTAGAAATATCGCCAGCCGTTTTCCCCCGGTCTGATACAAGTCTAGATAGATTTTGGGAACGCCCGCTTCCGCCAGCGATTCTGTCCTTGCGTTGGCGATGATGCCCACTATGGTAATCCAGGGCGAGTCCGCTCTGGCATTCCTGAAACGCTTGCCGATGGGATTTTGGTTTGGCCAGTACGTCCGCGCGAAGGCTTCATTGATCACGGCGACTTGCGGGGCCCTATCGTTGTCCGATTCGTCGAACGGGCGGCCGCGCAGCAAAGGCATGTTCAGCAAATGAAAATACTCCGGCGTAACGCTTGACCGTTCTACCACGGCAGGCTCGTCGCTCTGAATGTCGCGTCCCTCGACTGTGAATAAGAACTGGCCCTCGGCTATTAGTTTTAGATCCCGTAGACTCTCGTCTAACGGAATGGACGCGGTGTCTCCGAGGGCTGCATCTTCGACTCTCGGCAGCGCTCTACTGCGGCGAAGCAATCCACGAAAGAACGACGCCTCTTGTGCAGGCGTAGCGTAGGTGTCAGTCTTTGGATCATTGGGGAAAGGCAGCCTCGTCCGGACCGCCATTACATTTTGTGGAGTGAATCCGAGCCGCACATTCACTAAGTCCCGGAAACTGCGGAGCAAAAGTCCGGCAGCAACCATCAGCACCAACGAGAGAGCAAACTCGATTACCACCAGAATTCGGCGAGATCGCGCTTGCTCCCCGGAACCTGTCGAGCCGCGCGCTGATTCTTTGAGCGAATGAGTCAGGTCGACCCGCCCCGCATGTAAAGCAGGAGCCAGACCGAAAATAGCGCCGGCCACGACAGAAGCGCCGAGAGCGAACAGCAAAACGCTCCAGCTAATCGATATGTCGTTGAGCCGCGGCAGGCTGTCAGGCACGAATCGCAGCAGAAATCCCTTGGTGCAGAAAAGAATCGCTAAACCGGCAATCCCGCCGAGCAGGGAAAGAAACAAGCTCTCCGTCAGCAACTGACTGGTCAGCCGCAGCCGCGCGGCCCCGAGCGCCTGGCGAATGGCCATTTCGCGTCCTCTCGCGCTGGCGCGAGCCAACAGCAGATTGGCGACATTGACGCAGCCGATCAGCAGGACCAATCCCACGGCGCCAAGTAGCAGAATTAATGATTGTCGAATATTGCCGACTACCCTTTCTTTGAGCGGCAGCAGCCGCACAGTCCACGCGCTCGGCTTCGGATAATCCTCCGGGAATTCCTTCTGCAAAGCGGCGACGAGCGCCTCCAGTCGGCTTTGCGCTGCCGCAATCGTCAATCCCGGCTTCAGCCGGGCGACGGCTGTCGGGAGGTTTCTCCCGCTCCGCGGCGGGTGATCAGACATAGGCAGGCCGTAAAAACTAGTGGCGGCCCAGACCTCGATGTTCCTTTCTTCCGTAATTCGTCCCGGGGCGTCGAAACCCTGTGGCATGACGCCGACGATCCGATACAAGTCGGTGTCGAGCCGGATGCTGCGGTCCAAAATATGCGGGTCGCCGCCGAACGCCCGCTTCCACAGACCGTCGCTGATGAGGACCTCCGGCGTAAGCCCGGGCGAGTGATCCCCGGGATTGAAGGCGCGGCCCAACTGCGGCTTGACGGCCAGAAGCGCGAAATAATTCGGCGCGACGATGAGCAAACGGACGCGCGCAGGTTGAGATGAGCCTGTAAGATTATTTTCGTCAAACCACGTAGGCGAGACGTATTCGAAAATGCCGGAACGCTGAAGATCCTGCCATTCAGGCTGGGACATGCCTACGTCCTGAGCGCCAACACCGGGAAGATCATCCTCGATACTTACGAGCTGCTCCGGTTGGGGGTACGGCAGGGGATGCAACAGCGTGGCATCGACGACGCTGAAAATCGCGGTCGTCGCTCCGATGCCCAAGGCAATCGTCAGGACGGCGACGGCGCTGAAGCCTGGAGATTTGCGCAGCATGCGCAGACCGTAGCGGGCGTCCTGCGCCAGGTTCTCGAACCATTCCCAGCCCCACGCTATGTGACTTTCTTGCTTCAGGTACGTTGTGTTGCCGAACCGGCGACGGGCTGCGGCTCGAGCATCACCCTCCGTCATTCCGGATTGGAGCTGTTCGTGTTGGCGCAATTCCAAATGCAGGCGCATCTCCTCTTCGAGTTCCGCATCAAACTGCCGCCGATGAATCAGCATCCTGAGCCGTCTTGCAAGTTCGCGCAGCCAGTCCATCAGGGAGCCCCTTTCAGACGGCCTCGATCACCCGCGTGATCGCTCCGATGACGCGTTCAAATTGCGACATTTCCACGTTTAATTGTTTCCGTCCCGCCGCGGTTAGTTGGTAGTAGCGGGCCCGGCGGTTTCCGGCCGTCGTGCCCCACTTCGCGGTCACCCAGCCCTTGACCAGCATCCGCTGCAGCGCGGGATACAGGGAGCCTTCTTCGACTTGGAGGATGTCATCCGATATCCGCTGAATGGAATTGGCGATCTCATATCCATGCATCTCACCCGATCGCGCCAGAGTCTTCAAGATCAGCAGATAGAGTGTTCCGGGAGGTATCTCGTCTCGATGCAAGTCGCCACTCCTGACATAGTTAGACTATGCCAGTTTCGAATCGTTAGCAACCCGTGTCAAGGGAATCGGGGACATGGGTGTCGAGGTCACTTCAGACAACGGTTGCCCGGTAGCGGACTTGGCCTACTCAGCGCCTCTAAACATGAGCGTAATCTTTGTCATCAGGCGCTGTTCGAATTTTCGCGCGCGGCCGCGAGGAGCCATTTCTTCAACACGGCAGTGAATTGTGGTTTCACTCCGTCAAACATAAGCCCCATTTGCTCGAACGTCTTAAGATCCGATGCAGTCTGAAGATTCTAGTCAGCCGCGAAGGCGAGCTTGTCGTCGAGATTGCCAGAGCCAAACAGTAATTCCGACAACAAACAGAACTGATTGAATCCAGTCCTTGATGGGATTGCCTTTAAAGACGAAAGCGGAGACGATAAGGGCAAGCGCCCAAATGACCGCCCAAAGCACAAGTGTTGTCGGCTGTCGCTTAGTGGTTGTCATGGTTTGACTGTACTCTGTTTTCTTGGTCCCGTCGCGTCACTCCAGGTCCGCGAGTGATAAACCATCCAGAAGCGCTTGCTCTGCCGTTTGTTGGACCAGGAAGTCCTTGACTTCAGAAACGCTCGTGACCTCGACGGCCCTCTATACCATGACGCGCGGGATTGCGCGGTGGTGCGGGTCACACATCTGTGTTTGCCTCTCCGCGGTCCCCCGGGAGCGACCTGGAGTTCGCGCCGCCTTATCGGAGTGCTCTGGGCGAATTCCGCAAGCAGGCTCAAGCCAGGTTCTTCGGCGGCCAGGCTATCTGGCCGGTGCCGCGGTAGGCCAGATTGGCGATCTGGCCGGCGCGGGCTGCGGCAACTCCGGCTTCCACTGGCGCGTTGGGCTCATTGCGGGTCTTGATGCAATCGAAGAAATTCTGCATGTGGTCGATGGTGCCATCGCGGAAGCTGTCTGCCTTGACGACCGGATTGTCCTTGGCCGGCACGCCCTCATGATAGACGCCAAAGCCGCTGCGGTTGAGCTTCAGGGTTGCGTTCGTGCCGCGGAACTCGAGGCCGCCATCGTCGATCGAGGAGGCCATCATGCCCTCGTAGAGGACATCGACGCCGGGATAGCGGAGAGCTGCCTGAACGGTGTCGGGACAATCCCATTGCTCGAAGATGTATTTATCGGCGAGCATCTGCACATGGCGAGGTTGATCGGTTTTCATGGCCCAGTGCACGACGTCGATCCAGTGGGTGAAGAGGTCGGTCATGGCGCCGCCACCAAAATTCCAGAACCACCGCCAGCGGTAGAACTTTTCTTCGCTGATGGGCTGATCGGGAGCGCCGCCGAGCCACTGCTTCCAATCAAGGACCTGGGTATCGACCGGTCTGGTGGCCATGAAAACATGATAGTTCTGCCACCAATAGGTTCTGACCTGGGGTACGCGCCCCAGGCTTCCTCCCTGAATGAGATCGACGGCATCGCGAAAGTGGCTCCAGCTGCGCTGCTGCATGCCGCACTGCAGGATTTGCTTGCTGGAGCGGACTGCCCGGCTGAGGGCGGCGCCTTCCTCAATGGTGTGGGTGACCGGTTTTTCAAGATAGACGTCTTTGCCTGCTGCCAGGGCGTCGACCGCCATGCGCACATGCCAGTGGTCGGGCGAGGCGATAATGACGGCATCGATCGGCTGCTCGAGGACTGCGCGATAATCCACATGGGTGGTTGCGATGCCATTGGAACGTAGTTTGACGGCGTCGCGTCGCGGTCCATAAACATCGCTAACGGCGACGATCTGGTAGTGGCCGAAGTGGTCGGCGGCATTGAGCAGGTCGCCCATGCGGCCGCCAGCGCCAATTACTCCGACGCGCAGGGTGTCGTTGGCGCCGAGGACTCGGGTTGACGCCAGCGCGGTGATCCCGCTGGCGAGGATAAAGCTGCGACGATTGAGTTGATAGGACATGGCGATTATCTTAGCGAGTCACGGTCAACGAGGAAAGTGCTTGGACACGGATTTGCTCTCCGCGCCAAATGTCACGCGCATTGTTTTCGCCGCTCGATAAGGGACGCAATCACTTGAAGACCAGAAGTCTGGACGGAGAAATGATTCCGCTGGCCGCCTCGTCTTACACCGCGTACTTCCGTTCTCATTGACTTTGGCGGCTCGAGCTTCGCGGTTCCAGCCGTTACGCTGATTGCACGAGTGTTACCGTTGGGGACCGGCTTGCGCATAAACATGCTCAAGAGAACTTCCTATGAGGATGTGTCTGATTTCATTTTCAAACATCTAACGAATGGCAGGCAGATAGCTGCGGCAATACCCGGCCGTCCCTCAGTTGCTCGGCGAGAGTAGGCTGCAAACGAGGCTTCACAAATGAGCGTCCGCATTACGATATTCACGAGCATCATTCAGGCCATTCTTTTTGCGGTACACTGGTTTGTCTACGCCACTTGGATGAGTTTCAGGGGGGCTGCAAAGACTCCAGGTGTATCGGCGGCGAAGATCATTCTGGTTTTGCTTTCGGTCAGTTTTGTCATCACTTCTCTTCTTGCATTCCGCTACTCGAATATGCTGATTCGAATCTTCTACACGATCTCTGCCGTCTGGCTTGGGATGCTGAGCTTTTTCTTCCTGGCAGCGTCCTTATCATGGTTTACGCGTACTGCGACAATGCTTCTAGGCCTCCCGGTTCACAAACAAACGATCGCGCTTTTGTTTTTTGTCCTCGCCGCGTGTGCCGGCGCGTGCGCCATCATCAATGCCTTCTGGATTCGCGTGAGGCGAATCTCCGTGAAACTTGCGAACCTCCCGGAATCTTGGCGAGGCCGAGTGGCAGCTCTGGTCAGTGACGTGCACCTTGGACATGTGCGGGGCCGCGGTTTCACGCAGCGCATCGTCCACATGCTCATACGGCTTCGACCCGACGTGGTCTTTATTGCCGGTGATCTCTTTGACGGAACGTCCGCCAACCTCGAAAGAGTGGCCAAGCCTTGGGTGCACCTGGCACCACCGCTGGGCGCGTTTTTCGTCGCAGGGAATCACGAAGAATTCTCAAACCACTCGAAATACCTCGACGCGGTCCGCGCTTCCGGTATTCGCGTACTGGACAACGAAAAGATATCCCTTGATGGCGTGGACCTCGTCGGTGTGCACCATGGTGCTCTCGTTCATTCCGACACTTTCCGCTCCATTCTGCGGAAGGCATCGCTCGACCCCAAGCGCCCCAGCATTCTGCTCGCGCACGCTCCCGATCAACTGCAGATCGCGGAAGAGGAGGGCGTCTCCTTGCAGCTTTCCGGGCACACGCATCGGGGGCAGTTTTTCCCTTGGACCTGGGTCACCTCTCGCATCTACGGACCGTTCGTCTACGGGTTGAAGCGTCTCGGACGTCTCCTGGTCTACACCACCAGCGGCGCTGGCACGTGGGGCCCGCCCATGCGACTTGGCGCATCTCCGGAACTCGTCCTAATTCATTTCGAGTCCTAGCTGGTGACGGGCTCGTCACGATCAAAAATAGGCGCAGCCAAACTTTGCCGCGAGCTCAGCTCTGCTTTGCGACATGCTTTCCACGTTTCGTTGAGGACACTCCTTGGCGTGTCGGGCCTGTTGGCTCGTGAGTCAAGCCACCCGGGATCCCACAGAGGAATCGTTAATTGAATCCGCCGGCGTTTGTCCATCCGGCTCGCAGGCGTACAGCGGTACGAGGCACTGGCTGTATCGGTCTGTTCATTTCGAGTGCACCCTGGAACGGTTACGTTCAGAGATGCTTGACGCAGGCATCTCTTGACGAGAAGACCGCGCAAACCGTTCTTGAGGCAGCGAGTTCAAAACTTGCTATTTTGTGTGTCTCAGCGCGAACCGAGTCTTAACTGCTGAAGATATTGGTGCCCAGAAATTCATTGTGGAACTTGCCGTGCGGGTCGTACTTCTTGCTCAATTGGATAAAGTCGGGCAACTTCTTATAAATAGAGCGCAGCTCCGCCGGCGGCATGGTAAACAGTTTTCCCCAGTGCGGCCGGGCCTTAAGTGGAGCCAATTCTTTTTCAATTAACGGCATCAGCATTTTCACAGCTGGCCAGTCCTGTTTCCAGGTAAAGTGAATGGTCACGCAAGGCTGTTGGTAACAAGGACTCAACCATAAATTGTCGGCGGCGATCGCCCGGATTTCCGAAATCATTAAGTGCGGACTGATCTGATCGCGCAGTCGTTCAACTGCCAGAATTGCTTCGACGGCATGCTGGCGGGGCACGAAGTACTCCGTTTGCAACTCTTTACCCGCACTAGGCGTGAAGCCCATACGAAAGTGCGGCAGTCGTTCGTACCAAGGACCTGGAGCGCCCATCTGCTCAGTACAGTTCTCGGCGGAAAGTTCAGCAATGGGATGGAGATTCTTGGTAGCACGTTTCGCACCGAAAAATTCCGGGGCCGCGTCAAACGTATGTCCATCTTCAACGCGGCTCTTGAGCCAAATTTCACTGATGCGCTTGTTCTGCCAGTCCGTAAACAGGCTGACGCTGTAAGCGCTGGATTGGATAGTATCAAAGTGATCTTTCATTTCAGCAAGCGGCATGTTTTCGTACACATACTGCCGCATCAGGAAGGATGGCTGAATATCGAGCGTGACCTCGGTGATTACGCCCAGCGCACCAAGTCCAACAACAGCTCCCAGAAACGCCTCGCCGTCTCGTTGGCGGGATAGCTTAACCACTTCGCCGGCCGCCGTTACGATTTCAAGTGCTGATACCGCCGTCGCGAGATTGCCATTCTTTTCGCCCGAACCATGCGTTGCGGTGCTGATCGCTCCCGCTATCGAAATATGGGGCAACGAGGCAAGATTGTGCAAAGCAAAGCCCTTCTTATGGAGGAGCGGACACAGTTGACCATATGTCATCCCTGCACGGACCGTTACGGTATGCGCCTGCGGGTCCAGCGCAACCACTTCATCCAGCGGCTTCAGGGACAGGAAATTGTCGGTGCTATCTGCTATGTTGTTGAAGCAATGGCGCGTTCCCAGCACCTTTAATTTGTGCTGTTCCTTAACATACTTCCGCACTTCTTCAAGTGAGTTGGCGGAGTACAAACGGTCCGTACTGTATTCGAGATTACCCGCCCAGTTCGACAGTTTGTCCTTTGTCGCCCGGGCCAAGAGAGGCGAGACAACAGGGCTGGCCATCATCGCAGAGAAGAGCCTGATAAAAGTCCTCTTATTCATTGCTATGGTCCAAGCATGATCGACTTTGGCAACCGGAATTTCCTGTACGTTAGCTTCGAAAGCGCGGCAATTGTACACCTATTTCTTCTCTTTTCATCGGGCCGATCCGGTTGGTTGAGCTTGAATGCGCGGCGCGGATTACGGTGACGGGCTATGCCCGTCCTCGGCGCCGAATACTGCGCTTTGGGGCAAAGAACCAGGGTCCAGCATTGCCGCTCTATGGAGAAAAACACGTGTAAAGTAAGATGTCTGCGATCTCATGCGTTCGCTCGCGTCAAGGACAGCCGATGGGATACATGAGACTTCACCTGCCCTGGCAACTCCCATTCTTTTTGGCGATGGTCGTGTCGTTTGCTTTTCCAGTCATAGCCCAGCGCGACTCAGTGGAAGAACAAGCGAAACAAATTTCCCCTAAGTTTATCGATACGACCTCCCTACTCGGAATTAATTTTCGGAACATGGCCTCGCACACTTCGAAAAAATACCTGATTGAAACGATGGCCCCCGGTGTGGCCCTATTTGACTACGACAACGACGGGCGTCTGGATATTTTCGCGGTCAACGGGGCGCCGCTCTCCGACCCCACGCCCAAGGGAGCTATCCCGCAGAAGCCGGGTCCCAAGTACTGGAATCGCCTTTATCACCAGAAGCAAGACGGCACGTTTGAAGATGTGACGGAAAAGGCCGGCTTACAGGGAGTCGGATACGGAATGGGGGTTGCGGTGGGAGACTACGATAATGATGGCTACGAAGACCTATATGTGACGGCGTACGGAGGCAACAAGCTCTATCACAACAAGGGTGATGGGACCTTTACCGATGTTACGGGAATAGCGGGCGTAGGCGGTGGAGGCTGGTCCACCAGCGCCGCATGGGTGGACTTGGATGGCGATGGTGTGCTCGAATTAGTCGTCCTCCGGTATCTCACGTGGGACTTTGACGACATCTGGTGCGGCGAACGTAAGGAAGGTTATCGCGCGTACTGTCATCCCGACTATTTCAAGCCTATTGCCCCCTTGGTTTACCACAATGATGGCAACGGTCACTTCACCGAAGTTGCGGATAAGTTTGGCCTGGCAAAGCCGGGCAAAGGCCTGGGCGTAGCCATTGCGGATTACGACCGCGACGGGCATATCGATCTCTTTGTGGCCAACGATTCCATGTCTGAATTCCTTTATCACAACAAAGGCCATGGCACGTTTGAGGAGGTTGCCCTTGTATCGGGTGTGGCCGTCGATGGAGAGGGCCATACGTTTGCGGGAATGGGAGTCGATTTCGCGGACTACAATAACGATGGCTTCCCGGATTTGGTGATTACCGATCTTGCGACCCAGATGTATGCCCTCTACCGGAATAACGCCGACGGCACCTTTACCTACGACAGTTATCCCTCCGGCATCGGCCGCATGACCATGACCCATTCTGGATGGGGCGTTCGCTTCCTGGATTATGACAACGACGGATGGAAAGATCTGCTAATCGCTCAGGGGCACGACTTGGACACGATCGAACTGACCTTTCCAAATCTCCGCTACCGCGAACCCCTGTTGTTGGCACGGAACATGGGCCACGGCTTTGAAGACGTCTCGGCGGCTGCCGGCAGCGTTTTTCGAGAAGCCTGGGTGGGACGTGGTATGGCGATCGGGGATATTGATAATGACGGTCGACTAGACGCAGTCGTAACCCCCAATGATGGACCCCTCTACGTCCTGCACAATGCGACCTCAACCACTAATCACTGGCTGATTTTGAAACTCGTCGGGCATAAGAGCAACCGGGATGCCATCGGAGCGGAAGTGCGAGTTGTGACTGGGAGAATCACCCAAGTCGCAACTGTAACGACCGCGAGCAGCTATCTTTCCTCCAGCGATAAGCGCGTCCATTTTGGCATGGGAACAGAAACCGTCGCCGAAACGATAGAAATTCGATGGCCCAGCGGAATCCGTCAAACCCTGAAGAATGTCCGCACCGACCAAATTCTTCAGGTCGACGAATCTTTTGGCAGCGGGGTGGGAAAGGAAACCAGTACAGTCAAATAATAAATAAAAAGCAACGGCCCGCTGTCTTACCTCATGGTTTTTTCGGAGTCGTGCTGACTATCACGCCCGAACCTTCCTTCAAAGTGTGGATCGCATCTACCGATAAATTGTCGAAACGCTCCGTAAGTCCGCTCGGCCAGCGTACCTGCACAGGTCCCGTCTTGGTTGCCGCCCCAAGACCGAAATGCACCCGCATGTCATTTTGCGAAATATAGCTGGACCCGCTGCGCACTTCATCGACAAGGATTCTGTCGCCATTCTTCACACTAATTTTTGCGCCGATCCCATCACGATTAGAACGGGTACCAATGGTCTTAAACGCGATCCAATGGTTCCCGGAATGGATACTGTTCACCAGCAAGCTCGGAGTTGCATACACATTATTGATCACCACTGAGAGTTGCCCATCGTTCCAGAGATCACCCACAGCCAAACCCCGCGCGGACGACGTCGCATTGATACCGGGGCCGGCACCCGCAGAAATGTCACTAAAAGTCCCGTCACCGTTGTTGTGATAGAGGAGGCGCTGCTCCTTATATGTACTCCCCAAGTGATACTTGTCCACTTCCGGATAGACGTGGCCGTTAGCGAGGATCAGATCTGGCCAGCCATCTTTGTCGAAGTCAAGAAACATGGTGCCCCAACCGAGGTATTGCGTATGGTGTCCTAAGCCGGCACTATACGTGACATCGGAAAAAACTCCATCCCCGTCGTTGCGATACAGAGTTGGAGTGTCATCTGAGAAATTGGTCTTGAAAATGTCGAGCCGCCCGTCGCCGTTGTAATCTGCCACGGTAGTGCCCATGCCGGCTTGTTCGCGTCCGTCTTCATTAAATGCAACGCCAGCCATAACCGCAACATCCGTGAAAGTCCCATCGCGATTATTGTGGTAAAGAATGCTTGGCACGCTGTCACAGGCCACGTAGACATCCGGCCAGCCATCGTCATCAAAGTCCAGTGTGGAAACACTGAAGGCGAAATGCCCGTTGGTGCGATCAATGTGGGCCTTGGTGGTGACGTCCGCGAAGGTGCCGTCACCTCGGTTTTCATAAAGGATATTCTTCGAACCGCGCAGTCCACGCGGTCCGCACATCACCGGCACTCCCTTCCACGTGCAGGAAGTCCCTTCGCCCGGTACAAGTGCCGTGGACAAATTAAAATCCACGTAATTTGCAACGAATAAATCCAGGTGTCCGTCACGGTTGAAGTCAACAAACGCACAGCCGGTACTCCAAGCTTTTCCTGATCCGGCTAACCCGGCTTTCTCGGCCGTCTCCGTGAAAACACCATGGTTATTGTGATAGAGCCGGTTCTTGCCGTAATAGGTGACGTAGAGATCCTCCCATCCGTCGTTGTCGTAGTCTCCGACACAAACTCCCTGGCCCCAACCCGTCGCGACAAGTCCCGCTTTCTCAGTCACGTCCGTGAAAGTTCCATCGTGATTGTTGTGATACAAATGGTTCGTGGGAGCCTGATCGGCGGCGAAGCCCTCCAGCGTTGTGCCATTCACGATGAAAATGTCGGGCCACCCGTCGTTGTCATAATCGAAAATGGCGATGCCGGTTCCGGTTGTCTCGATGATGTATTTCTTGGTGTCCACTCCGCCGAAAACATTTGTCATCGTTAGCCCAGCCTTCTCTCCAATATCGATGAAATTGGCTAACGGAGCTTTGGAGTTCTGCGAAGCTGCCTGCTCCTGAGCGGGAACCAAACCGCCAGCCAGCACGCGGAAACCGGCCGAGCCTAGGACTAGCTGGCAAACGATGGATACGTGAAGCAATGCGGTTTGACGATTCAAAAAGGTCCTCTTGGTGGAAAGCTTAGTCTTTCTTGCTTTCCTCAGGCATTTGCCACTCCGGTAGCACGAACTCACCCAACAGATCGCCCTCTGTGGCTGGCCGCGACTCGGCTGAAGTCTCGGCATACTTTGCGGCGCGCTTGGCGTCCCCCGCCCGTTGATAGGCCTGGCTGAGCACCCGCCGCGCCTGTACGTTGCCCGGGCTCAGATGCAGCGCTTCTTCAAGTTCAACGATTGCATCATTTACGCGCCCCACTTTCAGCTCGGTCTTGCCCAGTTCCAAGTGAGCTTCGGCGCTACCCGGATTCAGTCGTATTGCTTCCTGGAAGGCAGGGACGGCCTCCCCCTGCTGGCCTGCTCGATCGAGCGACAAACCTCGAAAATAACTGATGAGGAATATTGCTCCCAACTTGCGCTGGGCGGCAGCGAGCTCGGAGGCCGCCTCTTCCGCCCGACCCATGCGCAGCAACACCTGAGCCAATCCGATGTAACTCGTGGGCAGGGGGTCACCGGCCTCCACGAGATTCCGAAAAACAGTTTCCGCCTGCTCGTAACGCCCAGCCGACAGGTCCGCCGCTCCGAGCCGCAGATGCAGAGCGTAGGACTTGGGACTAGCTGCAAGACCCTCCTGAACCGCAGAGATCGCTTCACTGTAACGGCTCAATTCCATCAATTCGCGTGTCAAATTGAGCCAGTGCTCTTCGCGGTCCGGGGCCAGCGCAGCTGCGCGGTGCAAGGCATCAGCTGCCCGATCACCCAGGCCGAGCCGGGCGTAGGCAATCCCGGCCAACGACCACCACGGGACTAGGTGGTCAGATTCCGATCGTGTCGCATGGAGGGCGCTGATGAAGAGTTGGACTTGATCAGCTGCATCGTCGTATCTCCCGGCGAGGAGGTGCGCCAGAGCCAGGTCGAACTGAGCCCAGGCAGCAAGGGCAGCACCCTGGCGGGCGCACAACTTTCGTAAAAGACCGATGGCGGTGTCATTCTCGTGGACGGCCAAGAGAAGTGAAGCGACGCGCACCGCTGGAGCATCAGCGAGTGGGAGTGATGCCAGCTGATGGAGCGTCCTCCGTGCATCTTCTTGCCGCCCTAGCGCTAGATATCCCTCCGCGGCTTCTATGAGAAAGCCTGGTTCACCCGGCCACGGCACATCCGAGAGCTCCAGCTCCCGAAACGCCTCAGCGTAGAACCGTCCATCGAGTTGCACTCTGCCGAGATAATAATGGGCAAAAGAGTCCTTGGGCGAGAGTCCCACCGCGCGCAAGAGTGCCGCACGCGCTCGCTCGAGGTTGTGTTCAGTCCACTCCAGGTGCCCGAGATTCCGGTACGCATCCTCCATGAGAGGGTCCAAGCGAATGGTCTCTTGGTACTCGGCAGCAGCCTCCGTCGTTTGGCCCAAGCGGGCCAGTACAATCCCCCGGAAATTGTGGACACGGGGGTCGTTGGCGTCCTGGCGTTCTGCGGCAGTTAATTCTACGAGCGCTGCCTCCAGTCGATTCTCCTTTAAGGCCGTGAGGCCTTTCTTGAACGATTCTCCTTGGGCAATTGAGCCGTCATTGGGCATCCCCTGCTGACTAGTAGCCGACTCGCAATGGAAAGTAGGAGGAAGGAACAGTCCAGTCGCCCAAAGGCAAGAAACAAAACCAAGAAATCGATTTTTCAATTTCATGTGAGGGTCAATTGATATCGGCGCAGGCAGAAGCAGCGAACTTGCTGTCTCCGCCATTTCGTCCAAACTCCGGCCTCACAGCTCGCCAGGATAACTGCCCCTGACGCCGGCCACGACAATGTTTTGCCGATTGCCTGTCTCCTACGGATCTTGGGTCGACTTCTCAACTTCGTCCAATCGTTCCCTTTGCTGCTCAAGTTTCCTGTGTGTTTCCGCGTTCCGCGCCGTCGAGAGTTCAAACTCACGCGCGGCCATCTCTTTTTGACCAAGTGCCTGATAGACCTTGGCAAGCTTGTAGTGGACCGAGCCATCACGGTCAGCGGAGACGGCGATCTTGAATTCCACTTCTGCCTTCGCGTAGTCGCCCAGTTCGGAATAGGCAGTGCCCAGGTCACGATGTATGCCAGGATTTTGAGGATTCGCTGCCAGTGCCCGGCTTAGATAGGGGAGGGCTTTGTCCGGCTGGTGCTCCAGAAGGTAGGTATTGCCAAGGTCGATGAGCGCGCCCGCGTCTCTTGGATTTAACGCCAGCTCGGCCTCAAGCTCCTGACGTGCTTCTCCAACTCTGAGATCCTTCCACAGCAGATGGCCCAGACTGTAATGCAGATTTGGCAGAGACGGTTTCAACCTAACAGCTAGCCGATATTCTTCTATGGCCTTTCCATCGTTGCCCTTTGCGGCATGCAAATCACCCATCAGCTGATGCAAGCGATAGGAGTTCGGGTCTGCCTGGAAGAGACTGAGATAGGCGGCGGTGGCTAACCTCTCATAACAACGCGCCCGCCAATATGACGCTTCCGGGGAATGCTGATCAGGGGGAGCCAGTCTGGAAAGCAATTTGAGAGACGCCTCGCAATCCCCCGCTTCAAACAATGCGCGAGCGAGCGCGTAACTGGAGTTGGAGGATGGCCGAGGCGTCAAAATCTGCGGCGCGCAATGAGCAAGCGCTGAGAATTGCTCGTGCAGGAGCGCCTGTTGAATGTTGGCCTGTGAACAGTCCATCGCTGAGAGCGGGGTCTCGGAAAAGAGGGCTCGTTCACCCTCGGAGACTTGCAGGGAAGAATTCCCGTTCTGCATGGCGAGAAATGCGAGAGCTAAGTGCGCGGCCGGCGCCTCACGTCGTTGCAGTTCGGGGGCCAATTTCTGGATTTGTTCACGCAGCGCGTCCGGGAGCTGCTCGAACGCGGCATCGCCCAATCCAATTTCTCGGATACCCAGGACTCTCTCAGCCTGCGGACCGTCCACGGTTATAGCCGCGTTCCAATCCTGAAGTGAACCCTCGAGGTCGCCCGCGATGAGTTTTGTCTCCCCCCGACGCACAATTGCCCGCAAGCTACGAGGCGCATGTTGCAACTCTTGTTCAAATTCAAGGCTGGCCCGCGTCAGTTTCCCTGCTCGCAAAAGCACTTCGCCCAGCTCCACATGCAAACCCGGAGTACCAGGCGATGCAGCCAATGAATTCTGAAAATGAATCACCGCTGATGGCCACTCACTGCTCGCGGCGTAGCTTTCTGCTAGCAGTTGCTCGGAGCGCGCAGAGTGCGGTGCCGTTTTTTGCAGTCGCGCGACCTCCTCTTTTCCCAAACGCTCATAAGCCTGACCAAGCAGATAGAGCAAATCAGCGTTTTGAGGTTGCAGATGGAGTGCTTTCCGAAGCGTCGTTAATTCAGCATGAAACTCACCGGACATTTCCTGGGCGGTCGCCAACCAAGACCAGATGTCGGGTTGTTGAGAATCCTGCTTGGCGGCAGCCTTCAAATAGGGGAGCGCCCTAAGCCCTTCGCCGTTCTTGCAGTAATCAACCCCGAGGAAGAAATTCGCACCCGCTAGCGTGGGCTTAAGTTGAAGCGCCCGCCGAAACTCGCTCATGGCCCCGGAAATCTGGTCTTCCAGCTGGTAGACTAGCCCGAGATTCATATGAACTTCAGCAAAATCGGGCTTTATTTCAAGCACCGCCCGGTACTCTCGCTCGGCAGTAACATAGTCACTGTTTTTCTGGGCCTGTTCGGCAGCGGCAAAGTGCGCTTCGACAGCTGAAGCATTGGCCGGGTGCGAGGCGTCTGTTTGTCCAGCGATTGGGCATGGGCCAGCGGCGAGCAGTAGACCGATTGTAATAGAGGCACTCCCAACGGCCGCAAGTCTCCGGACGTAGCCAGGGAGGATAGTCATAAGTTGGATCCAACTCTCGGCCCTGGCCTGCAATTCATGTCAGTTCTGGGGTCCATGCTGAAGAGCTTTATCCTTCTCTAGCTGTGAAAGCCTTTCAAATTCTGCGAACTCCTTCGAGCTTGCTTGTGGGTTGCCAAGTTCCCGATAGACCTGGGCCAGCAAGTAGTGTGGCTGCGCGGCAGTGGGGTCCGCCTGGATCGCAGCCAGGAATTCAGTCTTTGCTTTTTCGGGTGCGTTCTCGCCCCGATAGCATTTCCCGAGCAGCACGTGTAACTGAGGCATGTTGGGCTGTCCCTTCTCGGCTACGCTGAGGTATCCGTGTGCCTCGCTAAAGCGCTGGTCGTGAACTGCGATGTCGCCGAGGTACAAGTTGGTCAGCGCGTCGTTGGGGTTTTCCTTCAGAGCATCCATAAATTCCTTCTTGGCGGCATCCAGCTGATGCTGAACCCAATACGCAACCCCAATGGCATAATGTATTCCCGAGGCGTCGGGCCGTTTCGCGAGTGCCGCCTGGTATTCTTTGATAGCTTCCGGGTTCCGTTCTTCATCAGCGTATACCTCTCCCATCAGGGCGTGCAGCTGAAAAGAATCCTGGTCCAGAGCCTTTAGACTCTCGATCGCCTGAAGAGAAGCGTTCTTGTAAATGCGGGCAAGCTGGTAAAGTGCATCCGCGTCCTTGGGATTATCAGCTACCGTGCGATTCAGTTGCGAGATGGATTCCTCGATCCGGCCAGCAGCCCGCAGCGCCAGCGCGAGGTAGTAGCGGCACCGGGGATGCGGTTTAGGAGTTGCGAGTTCCAACTCGAACCATGGGATCGCCTTGTTAATTTCGTTTTCGCCGAAATAGGAGACGCCTAGGAAAAAATTCACGTCCGGATAGTGCGCATCGTGGGCGAGAACCTGCTTGAAGCTCTCGACCGATTCGCTGAATCTCAGCTCGGTTTGTTGCAGCACGCCGAGGCGCTTGAGGGTTTCAAGACTGCCGGGAGCAATCGCCAGCGCCTGCAGGTAAGCCCGTTCCGCCGCCTGGTAATCTCCAGTCTTTTCAGCCGCACGCGCTTGTTCGAGAAGCGTTCCTTCGCTGCTCTGCGCGCTGACAACTAGCGCTACGGGCAGGAACCCTGCAATCAGGGACACACGAACGGCCCACAGGCGCAAACCGCGCGGCAATTTAGGAAAAGATAGAAACATCTTGATTTCGACCAGCAGACCATTTCCGACAGGCATAGCAGGTGGCGGGCCTCGGAACAAAATAAAATACACGTGAAAGTATAGCAATCCGCTCGAGGCCACGCTCGGGAAAGACAAACACCCCTACTTGCGGAGCATGAACGTGCATGAAGGGTGCCTACTCACTGCCCACGGCGTCGAGCGCGGAGTACGAATTGGATCTCTTAGTCAATGCGGCGGACCGCAACAAGAGTCGTTGAATTGGGAGCCCCGGCAACCGTACGGGAGCGAATCAACGCCTCAAACCAAATACTCTCAAAAGAGTTCTCTCTTGAACTTGTGATCCCAAGCGCCGCTTTCAACTGCCGCCGATTTTCCGGGTCGGCCAGAAACCGGCCCGCGGCTTCCGTTCCCTCTTGTTGAAGTCCTTGCATGACTAGCACGCTTCCGTCGTGGGTGACGTTCGGAAGCAGCCCAATGGTGGCGTAGTCTTCTCCCATCGCTCCGGTCCATCTCAAGCCTTCGTATCGGGCTTTCTCACCGGGTAGCGGATTCGTGTTCACGAATGCCTTCGCGCTGTTGCCTACGATGCCCTCGCTCTCGCGAAAATTTAGCTTGTTCTGGAAGATGGACACCCAAGGGTTCGACCCAGGGCTTCCAATAAGAACGTAGTTATCGTGATCCAAGTCGCGCATAGCCAAGTCTCTCGGGTACCGGACCGATGCCTGTTTTTGAAGCGGCCCAGCCATCTCAAGCAATGTGGCCACGTCTGCTACGTCGGCAAACGAGGTAAGCATCGAGTTTGTCATGTACTCATTCAACCGTAAGTCGGCTCCCACGGGCTTGAGCTTTGAAGAGGATCGCAGAAAATCTCGACGAAGATACTGATCGAGGGAGCCTCGCTGGCTGGTGAGTATCCGGAACATCCCGTAATTGCTGTCCGCAACAACAATCAAGGTTTGATGTCGGGAATCAAAAACTTGGGAAAATGGCCACGGCGGCTTGGTGGCGCTCTCTGTCAAGCCGGGCGTCCCGTGCCGAACAGATCGATAGAGCAACACGGTGCATACTATTATCAATATCCCGCAAAGTGTCCACGCCAGAATCGCCTCGCTTCCCCAGGACGCGGCCGTACTAACGCCGAGTGTGCCTTCCGCGATCGGACTAGCCGCCTTGGTGGCTGGCTTGAACATTGGCGTGTAGCTTCCCTTCGGGATACTCAGGATAAGCGGCTCGTTGCGCCCCTCCTCATCGAAGTACTCGTGAAGCTTCAAGCGCAGCTGGCGAGCGTGCACGCGAACCGAGCTATCTTCCAAGGAGCTGTAACCTAAGGGTTTGTGAAACAGTGTGCTGCCGATCTGCTGTTCCGTTAATTCGTGAGCATGGCCATGGATGGTCCGCTCAGTGACATGTTCCAACAGCTCGCGTAGTCGCGTACTCTTCTGAAAGGGCGGACTGGACACAATTCTCTGAACAAGCTGCCAACGCTCGTCGGCAAGAATATCGGTTGTCGTTTTTGGGCTTGGAGCTAACATTGCGCCCGGAAGGCTGCCGTATCCAGAATTCAATAGACGAAACCCATTTTTAGCCCCGCAGTCTGTCCAAGTCAAGCGCCGGTGTCCAGCAAGAGCATTCCGCCCATGTCGCAATGTTACATGACCCGTGAATCACAATGTTTTCACAAGCTAGCTCCTTTACTTTCAGCTCTCGGTGGGCGTACATTCCGGCCAGATCGTTTGGGGTATGGTTCAAGTTGCATAATTGCGCCCCGGAAGGGTATGGACCCGTGGGTATCCATCACCTTTGCACCAGCGACTGGTGCTTCTGGGGGCGCTCGAAGATGCGTATTCCAGTCATCCCTTAACGATCAGTTCTAATTCTAAGTAAGGCGAGGACAGGCTGCCAGCTCATTGCGGAAGGCAGGCTGCAGAATGGGGCGGAGAATTTTCAGCACCGCTTTCCGTCTGTGACGCCCAGATTCAAATCTTACCTGATTCCAAAAGGGTGGGACTGGGGGAGGACTAGAGTGAGATATTTTCTATGTCTTGTGGGCTGTTTGGCGTGTTGCCTTATTGCGCTTTCTCTTTGGGGGCAGACGAACTCGGGCAATATCCGGGGAACGATAACGGACCCTAGCGGGGCCACGCTCGCGGGAGCCACCGTAACCGCACGAAACATGGATACGGGTTTGTCCATTACCACGGCGAGCACCGACGCCGGCCTGTATTCCGTGCCCAACCTTCCGCCGGGACGTTACTCGGTGAGCGCGGAAGCACCGAGCCTGAAGAAATACACGCAGGAAGGCGTCACCGTGGCAACAGGAACCGCCGTCACGCTGGACATTCAGATGCAGCTTGGTGCGGTCTCCGAAAACGTCACGGTTATTGCCGACGCCAGTCAGCTGCAAACCGCGACCTCCGAGATCGGAGCAACCGTGCAGTCCACGCTGGTGGCCAATTTGCCCCTGGAGGTCTCCGGTACAATCCGTAACCCCGTGCAGTTCATCGAGCTGGTTCCCGGATTTGTGGGCGGCGTTGCCAATAATCCCGGAAGCAATTCGAGTGACGACTTCAAAGTGAACGGCGGTCAGGAAGGTGGAACTGACGTGCTAGTCGATGGCGTGTCCATCTCGCTGGTATCCGCGAACACGCAGTGGAATAAGGGTGTTTCAACGGAAGGTGTGCAGGAATTCAAGGTGCTGCAGAGTAACTTTTCTGCCGAATATGGAGAATCCGGCGACGGCATCGTGAGCCTCACGATGAGATCCGGAACTAACGAGTTTCACGGCTCTGCCTACGATTACTTGCGCAATCGCGATCTTGACGCCAACAGCTGGAAAAACAACCTACTCGGTTCACCGAGGAGCGTGGATACCCAGAATGACTTCGGCGCAACCGCGGGCGGCCCTGTGTTTATCCCCAAACTTTATCATGGAAGAGACAAGACCTTCTTTTTCTTCGATTATGAGGGATTCCGCTTGAGAAACGGAGGGACGGGAACTCAAAGCCTTCCCAACGAAAATTTCCGCAAGGGTGACTTCTCCGCCCTGCTCCCCACCGTACAGCTTTACGATCCGACCACGCACGCGGCGATCCCTGGCGACATTCTGACGAACGACCCGAATTTCAAGGCCAGCGCGGTGATGACGAAGGTTTTTGCACTACTGCCGCCCACAAACGGCAGCCTCACCAACAACGTAGCCGACCACACCGTTTCAAGCACCACGGCGAACCTTTACGATGTGAAGATCGATCACGTCTTTTCTGATAAGCACCGTGTCTCCGGCGGATTTGATTACGACAACACCAGGACAGGCGGAAGTTCCGATCTGGGACCTATCTTCGGCCAGAGCATTCCCCAGCACACTCGCTACGCGCGTTTCAGCGACAATTACATTTTCACCTCGTCACTCGTGAACCAGTTCCTCTTCGGGTTTAGCCGCCGGTACCGTGCCGAGGGTTCGAACAGTATTGGCCTAGGGTTTCCGGCGAAAATCGGACTAACCGGAGTCAGCAACGCTACTTTTCCGTGCATCAAGTGGGGGGGCGGCTTCAATTACAATGTGAACAACTGCGGTGATTCTGAATTTGCGGATAACGTCTACCAGGTCAATGATTCCGTGAGCTGGGTCAAAGGCAAACACAACTTCAAGTTTGGCGGCGAAGTCCGCATGCTCCAATTTAACGTGCGACGGCTGACCCAAGGTTCGGGAGAGTTTGATTTTAGTCCCGCCCAGACCAGCAGTACCGGCACCGCGACTGGAGTGGGGGGCGATGCGGTGGCCAGTTCACTCTTTGGCCTGTCGGATACCACCACACTGAACTACGGGGCTTTCAGCGGTGTTCGCTACAAGGACTTTTCGTTCTATGGGCAAGACTCGTACAAATTTAGCTCTCGCCTCACACTGAACTACGGCCTGCGTTATGATCTCGATCTGCCCGCTACCGAAGCATTCAATCGCTTTTCCGCGGTTGATCCAACGCTCCCGAATCCTGGAGCCGGAAACATCCTGGGAGCTTACACCTACTTCGGGACGGGGACAGGGCGTAATGGAAGAAAGCGTCCACAGGACACCTACCATAAAGCATTTGGTCCACGAGTCGGGTTCGCTTACAGCATCAATAGCAAGACCGTGCTCCGGGGCGGCTATGGCATTTTCTATGAGGCTCTGAAGGAAGGATCTTTTGCCGACCAGGATGGACTGGGATTCTTCAACAAGCAGACGGTGACCGTTGCCAACGGAGGCCCGACGCAAATCGATAACGGCGTGACGCATCTGTTTCCGACTCTCGGGCCTTTTACCCCGGAAGGTCAAAACGGCAATGGCGGCGTCATCCTGGTTCCGGCCGACTCCGGACACCCGGCGGATATTCAGACGTGGAACCTGGACATACAGCGGCAGGTCATAAGCAATCTAATGGTGAGCGTGGCCTATGTGGGTTCCAAGGGCACGCACTTGCCGGCCTTGAACATCATTCCCAACCAGGTGAATCCTTCATTTCTCTCGCTGGGTAGCGAACTGACAATGAAGGCGACCTGCCTTGCTGCCAATACCTGTCCGAACTCGGTTGCCGCTGGTGTCAAATTGCCTTACGCCGGCTTTACTGGAAATATCAACCAAGCCCTTCGACCTTTCCCTCAATACGGCAACTTTAACCAGGAAGACAATTCATTTACCCCGGATCGCACGGGCAACTCCACCTACCACGCCATGCAGTTGCAAGTCGATAAGCGCTTTGCCCAGGGGCTAAGCTTTCTGGTTTCCTATACAGTTTCGAAGAACATAACCGATGCCGATTCAGCCGGGCCGGGCGTATCTGGCTTCATCGGCACGAACAGTTTCATCGGCGAGAATTCCTACAATCGGAGCGCGGAGAAGGCGGTCAGCCAGCTCGATACTCCGCAATCCTTGGTGGCCAGTTTCTTCTATGAACTGCCCCTTGGACATGGAAAGCGTTACATGAATTCGAGTGGTGTGACGGACCGCGTCTTAGGCGGGTGGTCCGTTTCAGGCATCCTGAGCTACCATTCCGGAACTCCCACGGAGGTTTATGGTAACTGTCAGAACACTGCGGGCGATGTCCTGTTTGGCGGATGCAACACAACAGGAGCGGGTGCCCGTGTCAACGTCGTGCCCGGAGTGCCGCAGACGAACAAATCGAGTTTCAGTCCAACGACCATGCCGTTCTGGAACCCCGCCGCGTTCACGGCTGCGGCTCCCTTCACGTTTGGCAATGAGCCCCGCTCACTTCCTCTGGCGCGCTCGTTTGGGGGCCGAAACGAGGACTTCACGCTAGGGAAGAAAACGCGCCTCCTTGGCGAGAAGGCCATAATCGATTTCCGTGCCTCCTTCTTCAATATGTTCAATCGGCACATTTACTCGGCGCCCAGCAACGTTTTCGGTCCCAGTCTGCAGACGCCGTTTGTTCCCGCCGGTGGTCCTGGGTGTTCGGGACCACTCGCCTGTGGCTTCGGCGCTATCACGGATTCGAGCGGACCGCGGACCATTCAATTTGGCTTGAAGATCCAATACTAACACCGCGTAGGCCTGCCCGGGCACGATCTCGGGCAGGGCCAGCGGTTCAGTCTCGGCCAAATGACTCTTCTCCATCGGCGCAGCTTCGTGAAAACGATTTTGGCAACCGCTGCGAGCGGTTCGCCCGTGTGCGCTGGTTTCTATGCCGCGGTTTCCATTCCTGCCTCCGCTGACACAAGCTCTTCTTCCTCCACGATTCTTGAAAGCGGCGCGCAGCAACTCCACCTTTCGCCTGCTGGCACGCCACTGACGTTCCAAAACTTCCTGCTTGTTGAGGGCCAATGGAAACCCGCGACACTGCCAGGTGTCCAGCTCGTGACCGGCGCCTCATTCCCGTTGATGACATCTCATGTGCGCCACGAAGGGCAGCGAATCATCTGTGAAGGAACAGCTGCCGCGGACAGCCTGGACGGGAAACGCTTCGAATATGAGTGGTCCGCGGAAATCAACGCTCTAGCCATAAGCCATGCTGGTCCATGGTTTCGTTTCCGAACCACGCTCCATCTTCCGAAGCCAATTCGATTGCATCAAGACGGCAAAATAGAACCGCAAATCATCACCTGGCTGAACTCTACTTCCACGCTGATGGAAGGCCAGTCGGGAAGCTGGCGCCGCGTCGCGCTCACCCAGCCGACCAGGAACTCGCTAGGCACCTACGGTAACGACTTGCCTGCGGTTTACCTTCTGGATCAGAACGCTGGCATCGAAACCATGATGTATTTCGACGTCAGCGACATGGCGTGGATGTCGATCGAAAATCTTCCGCGATTTCTGGTCTATCGCTGCGCAACCATCTCACAAATTGAACGTGACGGTAGCCAACGCCTTGGTGTGGGCTTGATCGCCGATCAGGCAACCGGCAACGCACTTCCGGCAGGCGACGTGCGTTTCACTTGCTTTCTGCTTCAACGACCGCTCAAAGAGTTGGTTACCGAGCAAACGGCGGTACGGCGTTGGATGCCCGCACTGCTTCCTCTTTTCGAGGAAAGGTTTGCCTGGCCTGGCTGCGCCACTACTTGGAAGCAGTTCGCGGCGGCGACGGTAGGGGATTTGCAGGAGAAGAGTATGACTCGGGTGGAAGTGGGTGGACGCGCCGGTCTACGAGCATACGTCAAGGATAGCTCTCAGATTTGGCAACAGCCTGCAGACAACTTCGAGCTTATGACCATCGCGGATGTCCTGTGGCCATCGCTTCTCTATCTGCGTTTGCATCCATCGTCGAGCTACGAAACGGAGTGCCTTGAACTTCTCGCGGCGCTGCCCTCCTTCTATCACGAAGATACTCAGAGCATCAGCAATGACTTCGTGCGCGAACCGAACGAGAGGTCTGACTCTTGGTATCCTTTTGAGAATGGGCTCGTGAAATATCCTGCGATAGGGTCTTTGGCGGGATCCAAGGAAATTACGGATCATTTTCTGGAGGCGTTTCAGACCGCACAGAAAATGGCTCGCCAGTATGACTACCTCTTCCCCATCTACTATCAGGTTTCCACACTTCTTGCCGAGGGAGCCGGAACGAATTACGCCATAGGCGGCCTCTATGCATGGGCGGCGATTCTTGCTCACCGTTTGACCGCAGAAGAGCACTACCGGGACGAAGCGCGGCGCGCCATCCAGGTTCTGTACACCGTGCCGGCGGATCGCCTGTTCCACGAGCCGCAGGAACTTGCCTACGGCGCATTGGCTGCGGCGGAACTCGGTATGCGCGATCAGGCCGACTATCTGCTCTACCAACAGTTGCGTATGTTTTATTGGTATTCCGATCCCAGCCAGAAGTCCCACGACGTTCGTGGCATGGTCCAGGCCGCCGCCTCCATCCTGTATCCAGCGTTCAAGGAGAATGTCGAGGCTGTTCTGCCTTGGACCGGCATCCTGAAACGCGGAATCATCTTTGAGGGATTGCTTCGTTTTATGGATCAGCAACGGCGCAACAATTTTTATTTCTTTCAGGATTGCACCGGGAACCGCCAACAACCCTCCATGGCATTTATTCCTTTCGAGAATCTCGGCACCCTCGAACTTGGCGGCCAAACCGGAAATGTGGGCAAGGAAATCTACGGTGCTGGAGAGTCGTTATGGATGTATCTGATGTATGAGGCCCTGGGTCAAGTTAGCGACCGGGAACTCCTGCTGGTGAATCTCGATCTGCTTGATGCGTTTGATGCGAACCTGTTCCCCCCTCGCCAGCTCAATTTCATTTTGTATAACCCGACAGCAGCACGGCGCTCCGCTTCCATCTCGATTCCACCGGCGCAGGGGCGCGGCGTTCATCTCAGCCAGGATGGCAAACCAATTGGTGGCACAGTGCAGGTTCCTGGACGCGCGTGGGTTCGGCTGCTCGCCGAGTATTGAATCGCATTTCACGGAGCCGTCGTAGACTTGACGTGAGTTCGCGCCTCCGAAGCCAAGAATCAGGCCACCCCTTGCCGGTGGTGTCACCTAGCAAATGGACAAGGGTATTGCGGAAATACCCTTCTGGACAACCTGCCTCGAAACCGCCACATCATTGGCGCCAAGCGGCAGCAGTGCCACCAGATGCATTCCTGCTTCGGCACCAATGACCTCGAGCATATCTCCCATCTGCATGTGGATCGCTTTTATCGGCGCCCTTCGCCGATGCATATAAAGCATTCGCATCTGACGTATATGGCGAGCGAAGTGCCTTCTCACTACGGTCATCTCGGTCCAGCAAATCCGGCGATTCCGGAAGGATTGTCGGCAGTCCAGAAGCTGGAAGAATCCAGCAACTCGACCAGAATCCGGACTGGTGGCACGGAGGCCTCTTTTTGACTCATTATCATTACTGCGCAACTGCTTCCCTCTACGCAGCCAAATGGTATGAATGTCCACGGGATAAGCCAACCGAGGTAGGATATGCGGAGGAAACGCGCGAATTATCCTGCGAGAGCCCAGAGCGATCTTGCCATCGTGTGGCCTGTTCCTGTAAATGGTAAACTGTCTCTTCGAGATTAAGGATGCCGGCCCAGAGGAGGAGCATGCAGATTATGAAACTGATGCGATGCCTTCACCGACCATCGTCGAGGACGGTGATGAATCGTAAGGTGGGTGTCGTTCTGGTGGTGGCAGGACTTCTGTTGGGCGGATCTTCGCTTTGGGCGCACCATGGGAATGCAGCGTTTGATATGACGCATACCGTGAGGATGCAAGGGACGGTTAAGGATTTCCAGTGGATCAACCCACATGCCTTGATTCATGCGGACCTGAAAGACGAGAAAGGTAAGGTTGCGAACTGGGCGCTGGAGTTAGGAAGTCTGGGGATGCTAAGTCGGTTTGGATGGAGCCGCAATACGGTGAAGCGCGGGGACCAGGTGACTGCTGAGGGCTTTCGGGCTAAAAACGGCTCGCCTTATATGTGTTTGGTAAGCATCGATCTTCCCAACGGTCAGTCAATGCGGGGGTCTCCATAGCAACGCTCGACATGTTGCCATTCTGTAGGTGGCTGGAACAGACTTCGGTGGGCGCGGGCGTACGGGAATCGCTGTGGCTGTTTCCGGCAATCGAGACCCTGCATTTGCTGGGGATGACGGCACTGGTGGGGACTGCCGCAGTTTTTGATTTGCGCCTTCTGGGGTGGATGTTGCGGCGGGAGCGAGTTTCGGAGCTGGCGGGGCGGTTGCTTCCCTGGACTTGGGCGGGATTTGCGCTGCAGGTGGTTACGGGAACACTGCTATTTACTTCGGAAGCGGTTAAGGTGTACACCAATCCCGCGTTTCGAGTGAAGATGTTATTGATATTTTTGGCTGGCGTGCATGCGCTGATTTTCCATTGGGGCGTCTATCGGGATGTGGCGTCCTGGGATGACAGCGGGGTCTTGCCTGCGGGGGCGAAGGTTGCGGGTTTCGTTTCGATCTTGTTATGGATTGGGATTGTTGCGGCAGGACGGTTTATCGGATTCGTGTGACTTTGCTGCGCTGGCATCGCCGACCGTCCGCCTTGTAAACCCTTCGCTCCAAGCCCGAGGCCTTGTCCTGGTATCAACTTCCACGGCAATCGGGGTGATTTTCTGCAAAAAACCAGCATCGTCTTGAAGAAGTGGTTTGTTTTCACAGCGCATTGCATAAATTGGTCAAAATAGTGACTAAAGTGACTGCGATTTCTCTTGACATCGTCACGAGACACTGCTACGTGTAGTGGCCAATGTACATTCGAAAATCAACGCGCACCTACAAGGGCAAAACCTACACCAATCACCTTCTTGTCGAATCCGTCCAAACCGCTAAGGGCCCACGCCAGCGCACGATTTGCTCGCTCGGAAGCCTAGAACCCGCTCCGGTCGAAGACTGGCTGGCACTGGCGCACAAACTCCAATCGGTGCTGGCGGACACAAAGCCTGGCAGGTCAGCGCACGTAGTGACGAAAAAAATCGTAAGTTATAGAAAACAAAGCCTCCGACCCTGAAAACCGTGGAAGTTGGGCTAGCCTAAGTTCGTCACAGAGGTACGCGATTTTAAACGCGATGGCGTCTGGATGGTCGGCATCCAGAGGTAATTTGCTTACTTACACATGCCCCGTACTGGTCCGGCGTTCTCCCGGATAATGACCGGTAATAGCGGCCCTGCACATCTCGCATTTTCTTAGACGCTTTGCGGCCTCGGACGTTCGTGGAGGATCATCCAGGACGTGGCCAACTGGTCCCTGAGCATCGCAAAGCGCCCGCATTCGCTCGAACCGGACTTCGCCTCCCGTCTGGCCTCCCTACCGTACATCGGTATAGCAACTGACTAACACAGTTATACAGGAACACCGTCTGCTGCCAGAGGGTCATCACCAGAGTTGGCTGACGCATGCCAGGCAGAACAGATACAATCCGATCCTCGGTTACTCCAAAGTATCGGCCGGAAGAAGTCATCGACGGCGATGTCGCGTACTATCAGGGAGGAATTAAGGCACTTCTTGGACAGAGGGAGCTGCGCTGAAGTAGCTCCAGACGGACGGTCGAGCTGGGAGATGCGCACTATCCGTGGTTCCAGCGCGACAAAACCTGCGACAAGCTGCGGGCTGATCCGGAGTACCAGTCGATCATGGCTGGCGTTCCCCAACGGTGGGAAACAGGCAGGAGTTCGATTTGGCGCACTGATTTCAAAGATTTCCGGAGGCGGTGGATGGTCAATTATTACCCGGAGGCGACCGTCAATCTTCGGCCTTGCGGACCGGCTGCGCTGCGAGCGGAATCAGTTCCAATCTGAACGGTAGAACTAGCAAATTCGGATGGTTGCAGGCCCCCGCAACCATGGGCGCTCAAGGAAAATGCCCTTTTTATCTCTAGTCCCAGCGAAGTTCATGCCTTGTTCCCGGACCCATCAGCAGCATTCTTCCCACAATACGCAAAGTTCTTCCTTATTCTCTGACCTATACGGCGCGTTCCCCGCCAAGAGATGAAGTTTGTTGGTGTTAGAACGCCCACCTTTAGTCAACTTTGGCCCTGAAAATGCCAATGCATTAAAGAGTATCCGCGTTTCTGGTATATCCGAAGCGTGAATAGTCCGCTGCGGTATGAGCGATTTTTTGTATGTACAGGAATTCAAGAGGAGAAGAAATATGCGACGCTACCTAATCACCAGTTGCCTGGTGTTGGCCGTTTTCACCCTAATGTTGGCCACCCAAGCTAAGGCCGACTCAATCGATAATTTCATCTATCAAGCCGGGGGCAACACATATACCTGGCAACTGCCGTCTTCACCAACAATATCGCCGGACAGCTTCCTTCCGGGTCTTGCTTTCGGCATCACAGACGTTAACTATTCCGAAAACGACATTCCACAAGACCCAGCCGCTCTTAACTTCCTTTCGCTTACTTTCGGGGGTGGCCTCTCCTTGAATGATTTAATTCAAGGTATCTCTCCTATAATCGCTTCTGACTTCCAGATTTATGGTGGTTCCGAGGACGCTCCTACTTTCTTGACGGGTACATTCGGCCTGACCGATTATGCTAGCGATGCGAATGGTCTACCGGCAACACTTACGATAACGGCCGTCCCCGAGCCCTCCAGCCTGATGCTGCTTGCCACTGGAATGCTCGCTCTGCTGGGTCTGGCACTCAAGAAGACTGTCGTATCTCGGCTCAAAGTATTAGGGGCATAAAGCGCAGCGAGGTGTACTGCCTTTTCTGGCTTTTTTGAATAGGAGATACATCGTCTAAACCCTGGAGCGCCTCCGCACAGGCGGCTGGGTTCTTCGGCGAACCTTTACCTTTAACGGCCGAATGAAAATCCTCTGGGCGTGTCACCCCGCCGAAAGCGGGCAATCCGGCGAGATGTACTCCGTGAGCCAGTCATTCGACGATTGATCCAGCAGTTTGACATGGCCCTCGAAGAAGGTGACGCGGGTCAAGGCCCTGACCGAGCAAAGGAAGCTCGACGGGTCGGCTGACAGGCGCATCTTTTTCGAGCGATTGATGCAGACGGCATCTTTCCTAGTGTTCGAAATAATCCTTCAGGATCCGTGCAACCCGGCCGCGTGGACAACGATGGCGTGATCCAGGCATTCGCGCCGGCCTCCAGTCGTTCCGCAGGGAATCTTGCGTGGTGATCGCGGCACGCCCGGTACTTCCTGAATGCCCATCCTTTCCCCGTCTCACAGAAGTGGGTGCCGAACACCAATCGTTTCACAGCGTGAGAGCCAAACCGACGGGACTCGGTCAGAAAAGAGGGAGACGCAGCCTATGGCCCGGCTCGAATGCTGCCGGACGAAGAGCTGATGGCCAAGTGCAAGAATCTCTGCTTGCAGAAGGACCCGAGTTCGGAAACAATCTCGCAGAGAGAAAAGTTGAGTCAGCATGGCCCGGGAAGGTTACCGGTAGTGGATCCGATTTCAAGTTCCGGGTAAATCCCCAGGTGTCCGGCATCACAGCGCCAGGTGATTTCGGTCCCGGCAAACTCCGCCGGTTCCTCGTAAGAACGAGTGATGGGGGCGCAACTATGATGACCGCAAACCGCACCAGCGGCGCGTGGCAGGCCGCATTCAATCGTTCGATTGACGACCCCCAAGCGTTCTGGAGCGAGGCTGGCGCGGCCATCCACTGGTACAAGAAGTGGGACAAGGTCCTCGACGATTCCCGCGCCCCCTTCTACCGCTGGTTCACTGGCGGCCAGCTCAACACCTGCTTCAACGCGCTGGACTGGCACGTCGAAACCGGCCGCGCCGACCAGACCGCGCTCATCTACGACAGCCCCGTCAGCAATCAAACCAAAACGTTTACGTACCGCGAATTGCGCGACGCCACCTCCCGATTTGCGGGCGTGCTGGCACAACTAGGCGTTGGCAAAGGCGACCGCGTCGTCATTTATATGCCGATGGTTCCCGAAGCGGTAGTGGCGATGCTTGCCTGTGCGCGCCTCGGGGCGGTCCACTCCGTGGTGTTCGGCGGCTTTGCTTCGCGCGAGCTTGCCATACGCATCGACGACGCCAAGCCTAAGGCTATTGTTTCCGCCTCGTGTGGCCTGGAGGGGAAGCGCATCCTCCCCTATAAGCCTCTCCTCGACGAAGCTCTCCGCCTGGCACACCACAAGCCCGAGAAGTCGATCATCCTTCAGCGCCCCATGGAGCATGCCGAGCTTGTCGCTGGACGCGATCTGGATTGGAATGAAGCGGTGGCCGCGGCCAAGCCGCACGACTGTGTTCCAGTCGCAGCAACCGATCCGCTTTACATCCTCTACACCTCGGGCACGACCGGCAAGGCCAAGGGTGTCGTCCGCGACAACGGCGGCCATGCGGTCGCGCTGAAGTGGACAATGAAAAATATTTATGGCAGCCATCCCGGCGACGTGTTCTGGGCCGCATCCGACGTCGGTTGGGTCGTTGGCCATTCATACATTGTTTACGGTCCGCTGCTGCACGGAAACACCACCGTGCTTTACGAGGGCAAGCCCGTGGGCACACCGGACGCCGGTGCATTCTGGCGCGTGATTTCTCAGCACAAAGTGAAAACGCTGTTCACGGCACCCACGGCGTTTCGCGCCATCAAGAAAGAAGACCCTTCTCTCGAGTTCAAAAGGAAATACGACCTCTCGAATTTCAAAGCGCTCTTTCTCGCGGGTGAGCGCTGCGATCCCGACACCTTGCGGTGGGCCGCCAGCAATCTCAACGTCCCGGTCATCGACCATTGGTGGCAGACGGAAACCGGCTGGTCCATTTGCGCCAATTGCCTCGGCATCGAGCAATTGCCGGTCAAGCCGGGGTCGCCGACGAAGCCGGTTCCGGGCATGGATGTACGAGTCGTCGATTACCGAAATCAGGAAGTGAAGCGTGGCGACGTGGACGCTCTGGTGATCAAGCTGCCGTTGCCGCCCGGAACGTTCCTCACGCTCTGGAACAACGACGAAGGTTTTCTCAAGTCCTACCTCACCGCTTACCCCGGCTACTACAAGACCGCCGATGCGGGATACATGGATGACGACGGTTATGTGTACGTGATGTCGAGGACTGACGACATTATCAATGTCGCGGGTCATCGCTTATCCACGGGCGGCATCGAGGAGGTTCTCTCGTCCCACCCGGACGTCGCGGAATGCGCCGTCTGCGGCGTGAACGACGAACTGAAGGGCCAGATACCGTTTGGCTTGCTCGTGCTGAAGAGCGGAGTCCAGCGCGATCCCGGTGCGATCGTCAGCGAAGTCGTGCAGATGGTACGCGACGAGATCGGTCCCATCGCTTCATTCAAGACAGCCGTCGTCGTGCAGCGCCTTCCCAAAACGCGCTCCGGCAAAATCCTGCGTGGCACCATGCAAAAGATCGCCAACGGGGACGTGTACGCTACGCCCGCCACCATCGACGATCCTGCTATCCTCGCTGAGATCGAAGCGGCCTTGGCCCACTGCGGCTACGCCAAGAAGCACACCTGATCGCGGATAAGCCGAGCAATTTCTTGGCGGCGAGAAGTTTGGCAAAGCATGTTCCCTTTGAGCCATTTTTCTTTTTTGTCCACAATTCCCCAAACACATTTCCAGGGTATATTCCAGGTACGGATCGATGGGAGACCGGTCTACTGTGTCTATTACGCGATGATCGTCAGGGGGGATGCGTATGGCCTCCCTGCGGTAGCGGCGGGCGAAAACAGTCCGCGGACACTCTAGCGGGCGTTGGAGTATCTTAAAGATTACAAAGATGGACCGGAACCCCATGAAACGCAAAGCCAACATCTCGCACGACGAGGCCATCATGCGACGGCTTCGGAAGAACCCGGATTTTGCCGCCGCGTACCTCAAATCGGCATTGCAGGATGAAGTTGGGCCCCGCGTTCTGTTCATTGCGTCATCTCGTCCAAGCTAGGGGAATCGCGGCAAAACACCATTGAGTCGGGTTACCGGTTCAGTTTCATGGAATCTCTCGGTTGAATAAACAATAATACCTTCCTGAAAGCCTCACTAGTAGACTGGGTGCTGTGAAATCTCGCCTTTCCGGAGATCCTGGATGTTGGATCAAGGTGTTTGGGCCGAAGTCAAAGTGGGTGACGAACACTTGCGATTATTCTCTGAGCACAACGCGATCGGAGTTCAGGCTTCTGTGTACAACGTGAAGGCAAAGAACTGGATCGCACCCTCTGAGCCCGTGGATGATATCGAACAGGGAAAAGACAGGGCGGCGGCACACGCTAGGGCATATCTTCGGAATGCGGGCAACTTAGAACTGCCGTCGTTGGACTGGAAGAAATCCCGCTCAGTTTAGTCCACGACGCCTTGTCCCCACTTTCAACCATCTGGCCAAACCAGCTGCGCTTAAGTGTACCTCCTCCTACGGCCGTGTGAGCGGTCCGGCTCGAGGAGGATGGGCTATACTTTGCAAATCGACCTGCATATGAAGCGGAATATGAGTTGTCCGACGTGAACGAGGCCAGGCCACAAGGGCCTGACGAGTCATAGTTCATGCCCAGCCCTATCTTCGGATCTGAGAATCGAACTCACCGGGAACAAACTACCAAAGAACAGCGATGAAATACGTAACTTTTGTGTTCGCCGCCGCTTGGGACGGTACCCCCAGGGGATGTGCAGTATCAGTTAACAGCAACTTGTACTGATAGTACCAGATGTCTAATATTGAACAGCGACGAACAAACTATCTCGACATTCTTCTTATGAATTAACTCCGACGTGGCCCGGGGGGACAGTTGGGCGCGGAAAGGAGCTGTCGCCCCGGGCGATTTGCGCTGACTATGTCTTCCAATTCTCAACCCATCCCCGAGCAAGTGGCTCGACTTGCTGCCCAGGAACCCCCTGGGCGCCAACAGAATGTTGTGCGAATTCTCTTTGTTCATCGTTCCATAGCAGATGTTGAGCGCTGCCTATATGAGCTCAACAGGGTGCGATTCACGGTCAGCTCAGATGTAGTTGCGACTCTCGCGCAATGCGCGGGCCGACTTCATGCGCAGCTCTTTGACCTTGTTGTGGCCGAATACCCTAGCACAAACTGGCAGGAAACGCAGTTGCTGGACCTCATGCGCCAGATGAAGCAGGACATACCGCTCATCTTCTTGGTCAAGGGCATGAAGCGCGAAACCGCCGCGGAGTTCATCCTAAAAGGTGCTGCCGATTGTATTGAAGCGGATAGCATTGGCCATCTACCTGTAGCTGTTCATCGGGCTCTCGCTGAGAAAACGTTGCGCGATCAACGCGATCGGGCCGAAAAGCAATTGCGGCATTCGCAAGCGCGTTACCGCGCGCTGGCAGGAAATCTAAGCTTTGGAATTTGCCGCTGCAGTGTCGACGGCACGTTTCTGGAAGTGAACGAAGCGCTGTTGAGGATGCTCGGCTATGAGTCAAGAGAGGAGCTCCTGGCTTTAGGCCTTATGCGCAACATTATTCAAGACCCGGGTCGACGGGCACAATTGCTGGGTCAATCGGGCGGGGGAGCTCTAGCCAATCCCATTGAAATAGAATGGAAGCAGAAGGACCATGCGACCCTCAAGGCCCGCCTCAGCGGTCGAGAAGTCGTCAGCGAACAGGGAGAATTGGAAGCCTATGAAGTCATCGCCGAGGACGTCACCAGACAGCGAGAATTGGAGGATCACCTCCGTCGGCAGGCAGCCAGCGATTCGCTGACGGGTCTGGCCAACTATCGCAGGCTTGTGGATGTGCTCGATTCGGAAATCAAGCGCAGCAAGCGCACGAACCGGGAGTTCGCCGTGCTGTTCTTTGATCTGGATGGACTGAAAGGAATCAACGACCGCCACGGACATATGATCGGGAGCCAAGCGCTTTGCCGGCTGGCCGACGCTTTGTGCTCGTGTTGCCGGAATATTGATACTCCTGCGCGCTTCGGCGGAGACGAGTTTGCGGTCGTCTTACCGGAGACGAACGCAGAGGCGGCCAGCCTGGTGGCACGGCGTATCTGCGAAAGCGTTGCCGACGACGACAAAGGACCAAGGATTTCCGTCAGCTTTGGTGTTGCCGTCTACCCCCAAAATGGCAATTCGATCGAAAGCCTCTTGTCCCAAGCAGATTCGGCGCTTTACTCCATGAAACGACAAAGAAGTGCGTCCACAGAGTCCGGACAATCCGCCGCTGGCGCTGGCCACTAAACCTCCTTACCCTCCCCCAGTTTCCGAGTACCCGCAAAGAGGAAAATGTAAAAATGTGTTGACACAAAGCTCGCAGTTGTGTTTCATACAATAGAATGAAACAGAAGAACATCCTCGATTCCCGCGATCGGCTAGC
>Ga0209267_1000113_pt1 | contig 56407 bp, 51 predicted proteins | sample GraSoiAngelo_137_FD_185894 | JGI IMG/M metagenome (GOLD analysis project Ga0209267, IMG submission 185894) | Grasslands soil microbial communities from the Angelo Coastal Reserve, California, USA - 14_0929_09_30cm (SPAdes) (version 2) | ecosystem: Environmental > Terrestrial > Soil > Grasslands ... | reverse complement strand
CTCGCCGGTTGCCGGCTGGCACGACTACTTCGAGACCACTCACCAGAGTCACGAGTTACGGGTATCGACGCCGGACGACTGGCGCTTGCGCGGCCTCGTCGGGGCGTTCTGGGAAGACTTCCAGATCAAGGACGATATGAATTTCAATCAGAAGTCGATCCCGTCGTGCACTCCGGCAAACCTCGCCGCGGCCCTCGCCGGCGGTCCGATTTGCCTCGCGAACGTGACCCCGCAGCAGGCGGCGCTCGACCCGAGCACGCGCGGCGACAACACCAACTTCGGCGAGGATCTGCAGCGCGGCTACAAGCAGACCGCGGGGTTCGCCTCGGTCGATTACGATCTCATCCCGAAGGTGCTGACGGTGACCGGCGGCACGCGCTGGTACCGCTACGTCGAGCAGGAAGTCGGTTCGCAGTACGGCACGGGTTCCGGCTGCGTCAACAAGGCGAACGGCAGCTGCATCGCGACGCCGATCAACTACGACGACCACCACGCGACGTTTACGGGGTTCAAGAATCGGGCGAACCTCACTTGGCACATGACGCCGGACGCGATGCTCTACTACACCTACTCGCAGGGCTACCGTCCGGGCGCGTTCAACCGCGTGACCGCCGGACGGACTCCGATCTGGATCGATGCAACCGGCGCGCCGCTGCCGAACGGCGTCGTGAAGGGTACCGGGGATACCCAGGTGAAGCAATTCAACAAGCCCCTGAGCTTTACGCCCGACTCGCTGCTGAACAACGAGATCGGCTTCAAGTCGGAGTTCCTGAACCGCCGCCTGCTGGTCAACGTGTCGATCTACCAGATGGACTGGAAGGACGTGCAGACGCTGATCTACAACCCGCCGGTGTACGGCAACACGACCTTCGGAGTGACGGGCCCGACCTACCGGATCAAGGGCGGCGAGCTGCAGTTCGCGGCGAGGGCGACCGAGGGCCTGACGCTGAATGCTTCGCTCTCGTATAACGATTCCAAGCAGACCACCTCGCCGTGCATCCACTCGGCGGGCATTACGCCGACGACGCTGGGTAATCCAACGCCGGCCGGGGCCTGCATCACGCAGGTGCGCTCGGGTGATACCAACGTCGCGGTCATGAATCCGCTGGGCTCCATCGGCTCCACCCCGGCGTTCTCGCCGAAGTTCCAGGCCAACACGCGCGCGCGCTACGAGTGGAGCGCCGCTGACTACAGGTGGTTCGTCATGGCGGGCATCAACCACGTCGGTGAGATGTCCAACCAGCCGAGCAGCTTCCAGTCGGGCGATGGCGTGCTGGTTCCCCGTACGACGTGGCTGCGCTACACGATGCCGGCGTACAACACCTATGACGCGGCGATCGGCTTCGCGAAAGATACGTGGGAGGCAAGCTTCTTTGGCCAAAATCTCTCCGACAGCAATGCGAGCACGTTCACAACGTCGGGCCAGGACATCAAGGCCATCGTGCCGCTGCGGCCGCGCGTTCTCGGCGTGAAGATCGGGTTCAAATTCTAGGCGCGCACCGCGCACCGCCCGCCCTGATTCGGTGCGCTACAATCGAAGGGCGGGCAGCAATGTCCGCCCTTTTGTTTTTCTCGGGTCCTGCCATGAGCGTGACATCGCCGCCGCTGGTGGCCGGTGGAGTCGAGTCCGAGGTCCAGAGGATTCGTGCTCTGCTCAAGCAGCGGCACTTCGCCGGGGCGGTGGACGCCGCCGCGGCCCTGCGCGGGGCGTATCCCGAGAACCGGGATGTCCTGTACCTGCTGGCGCTCGGGCTGCGGCATGCGCATCGGACCGCCGATGCGCTCGCTACGCTCCAAGAGCTCGAGCGCCATCACCCGGGCTGGAGCCTCCTGTACCAGGAGCGCGGCCACTGCTACGTCGTGCTCAAGGATGCTCCGCGCGCGATCGAAGCCTACGAGCGCGCAGTGCAGATCAACCCGGCGCTGCCCGCCACCTGGAGCCTGCTCGAGGGACTCTACAAGATCGTCGGTAACGAGCAGCAGCGCCAGTTGGCCGCCGCGCACGCGAAGAAGCTGCAATCGACGCCGCCGGAGGTCGTTGCGGCGACGGCGCTCTTCTGCGATGGCGAGCTCACTGCCGCGGAAAAGCAGATTCGCGCGTTCCTGCTGCGCCACGGCAATCATGTCGAGGCTATGCGGCTGCTCGCGCGCATCGGCGTCGCGCGTGAAGTGCTCGACGACGCCGAGGTTTTGCTAGCGGCGGCGCTCGAGATGGCGCCGGATTACATCGAATTGCGACGCGACTACGCCTGCGTGCTCCTCGACCGCCACAAGCACGCCGAAGCCATCGAGCAGCTCGACCGACTGCTGAAGCTCGATCCGAAGAACATCGATTACCGGACCTTGCATGCGACGGCGACCGTCGGGCTCGGTGATCATGAAGGTGGCATCCGCGGCTTCACCGGCGTGCTCGCCGATACGAGCCCGAGGTCGCGCCTGGCGGCCGACCTGCATCTATCGATCGGCCACTCCCTGAAGACGCTCGGGCGGCGCACGCCGGCGATCGAGGCCTACAAGCTGGCGATCGCGGCGAGGCCGAAGTTCGGTGATGCGTACTGGAGCCTCGCCAATCTCAAGACCTACACTTTCTCCGACGCGGAAATCGCACAGCTCGAAGCATCCGAAGCGGACCCGTCGACCGACGAGCTCGACCGCTACCATCTGTGCTTTGCGCTCGGCAAGGCGCACGAGGACCGCGCGGACTACGCGCGGTCCTTCCGCTACTACGAGCGCGGTAACGCGCTCAAGCGCGCCGCGAGTCGCTACCGCGCGGAGCTGGTGGAACAGAACACCGCACGGCAGAAGCAGGTGTGCACGCGCGAGTTTTTTCGCGAGCGCGCCGGTTACGGCGCCGCAAGCCGCGAACCGATCTTGATTCTCGGGCTGCCGCGCGCAGGCTCGACGCTGCTCGAGCAGATACTCGCCTCACATTCGGAGGTCGAGGGAACGCAGGAACTCGCGAACGTGCCGCGCGTCGTGCTCGACCTGCAGGGCTATGACCCGGACCTTGACAATCCGCGCTACCCGGGGTGTCTGGAGGCGATGACGGCGGAGGAGTTCCGCGCGCTCGGCGAGAAATACCTGGCCGATACTCGCATCTACCGCGGCGGCAAGCCGCGCTTCATCGACAAGATGCCGAACAATTTCCGGCACATCGGTCTTATTCACCTGATGCTGCCGAACGCCAGGATCATCGATGCGCGCCGCGAGCCGATGGCCTGCTGCTTCGGGAACCTGAAGCAACTCTACGCCCGCGGTCAGGAGTTCGCTTACAGCGTCGATGACATCGCCCGCTACTATCGCACCTACCTCGAGCTCATGGAGCACTGGGACACCGTGCTCCCGGGTCGGGTGCTGCGCGTCCACTACGAGGACGTCGTCGAGGATCTCGAGGGGAGCGTGCGGCGGCTGCTCGAGTTCTGCGAGCTGCCCTTCGAGAGGGCGTGCCTCGAGTACCACCGCACCGCGCGCAGCATCCGCACGGCGAGCTCCGAGCAGGTGCGTCAGCCGATTTTTCGCGAGGGTCTCGACCAGTGGCGTCACTACGAGCCGTGGCTCGGGCCGCTGCGCGAAGCCCTCGGGGATGCGCTGGTGCGCTACCGGCTCAAGGAGAGTCGATGAAGAGCGAGGCGAGGGTGGTCGTGATCGGCGGCGGGGTGGTCGGCTGCAGCGTGCTCTACCACCTCACGAAAGCCGGCTGGAAGGACGTCGTGCTCGTCGAGCGCGACCAGCTGACGTCCGGCTCCACGTGGCACGCCGCCGGGGGCTTTCACACCCTGAACGGCGATCCGAACGTCGCGAAGCTCCAGGGCTACACCATCGGGCTCTACGACGAGCTCGAGAAGATCTCGGGACAATCCTGCGGCCTGCATCGCACGGGGGGACTCCTGCTGGCCGATACGCCCGAGCGCATGGAGTGGCTGAAGATGGCGCACGGCCGTGCGCGTTACCTCGGGCTCGAGACGGAGCTCCTCACACCGAAGGAGGCCAAGAAGCTCCTGCCGCTCATCGAGGAGCGTCACTTCGTCGGCGCGATGCTCGATGCCGCCGACGGCAACCTCGACCCCTCCGGCACGACGCACGCCTACGCGAAGTCCGCCCGCATCGGCGGCGCCGAGATCTACCTGCAGACGCGCGTCACCGCGCTCGAGCGCCGCGCGGGCGGCACCTGGAACGTGATCACCGACAAGGGCATGATCCACGCCGAGCACGTCGTCAACTGCGGCGGCCTCTGGGCGCGCGAGATCGGCCGCATGGTAGGCCTGGAGCTCCCGGTGCTCGCGATGGAGCACATGTACCTCGTCACGGACGAGATGCCCGAAGTGGTCGAGTTCAACCGCACGCACGGCCACGAGCTGCCGCACGCGATCGACTTCAAGGCCGAGATCTACATGCGCCAGGAGCGCAGCGGCATGTTGCTCGGCACCTACGAGAAGGCCTGCGTCCCCTGGCAGCCCCGCCAGACTCCCTGGGACTTCGGCAACGAGCTGCTGCCCCCTGACCTCGAGCGCATCGCGCCGTCGCTCGAGCTCGGCTACCGCCACTTCCCGGCGATGGAGCGCGCCGGCATCAAGCGCGTCGTCAACGGTCCCTTCACCTTTTCCCCCGACGGCAACCCGCTCGTGGGCCCCGTGCAGGGACTGCCCGGCTACTGGTGTGCCTGCGCGGTGATGGCCGGTTTCAGCCAGGGGGGCGGGGTGGGCCTCGCGCTGTCGCAGTGGATGGTCAACGGCGACCCCGGCTTCGATGTTTGGGCGATGGACGTCGCACGCTACGGAGAGTGGGCGACCCGCCGCTACACCAACGCCAAGGTCCGCGAGAACTATGCGCGGCGCTTCTCGATCCGCTTTCCGAACGAGGAGCTGCCGGCCGCGCGTCCGCAGCAAACCACCGCTCTCTACGATCTCATGCTCGCGCAGGGCGCCGTGATGGGCGACAGCTGGGGACTCGAGGTGCCGCTGTGGTTCGCGCCCCGGGGCGTCGAGCCGCGGGACGTGGTCTCGTTCCACCGCTCGAACGACTTCGCACACGTGAAGGCCGAGTGTCACGGCGTCCGCCACGCGGTCGGCGTGACCGAGATCGCCAATTTCGCGAAGTACGAGTTCGAAGGCGCCGGTGCCGAGGGCTATCTGTCGCGCCTGATGACCAACCGCATGCCGCGCGAGGGGAGACTCGTGCTGACCCCGATGTTGAACGAGGGCGGCAAGCTGATCGGCGACTTCACGATCGCGAAGGCCGCCGCCGACCGCTTCCTCGTCTGGGGCTCCTCCCAGGCCCAGATCTATCACATGCGCTGGTTCGAGCAGCAGCTGCCCCGGGATGGCTCGGTCCGCGTCAGGCGCTTTGGTCTCGGGCTCGTCGGGCTGTCGATCGCGGGTCCGAGGTCGAGGGAGCTCCTCGCTCACCTGACCGACGCTGATGTCTCGGACGGCGCGTTGCGCTTCCTCGACCACCGCAGCCTCGATGTCGCCAACACGCCGGCGCTCATCAACCGCGTCACCTACACCGGCGACCTCGGCTACGAGATCTGGGTGGCGCCGGAGTACCTCCGCCGGCTGTACCTCGCGATCGCCGACGCCGGACGCGACTTCGGTCTCGTGCAGTTCGGCATGCGCGCGCTCCTGTCGCTGCGCCTGGAGAAGAATTTTCCGACCTGGTACCGGGAGCTGCGCCCGATCTACGGTCCCTTCGAGGCGGCGCTCGAGCGCTTCGTCGATCTCTCGAAGAGCGACTTCATCGGCCGCGAGGCGGCGCTGCGGGAGAAAGAGAGCGGCGGGAAGCTGCGCCGCGTCACTTTCGTGGTCGATGCGACCGATGCCGACGTGGTCGGGGATGAGCCGATCTGGCACGACGGCAAGGTGATCGGCTGGGTGACCTCGGGCGGCTACGGCCACTACGTGGAGCGCTCGCTGGCACAGGGTTATGTGCCGCGCTCGCTCGCCGGCGACACGGGCCCGGGCGCGTTCGAGATCGAGATCCTCGGCGAGCGGCGGGCGGCGACCATCGCCCCCGAGCCGCTCTTCGACCCGCAGGGCCGGCGCATGCGGGGCTGACCGCGGCGCTCGCGAGCCTCGGCGCGGCACGCGGTCCGACGTGCACGGGTGGTGCGCGGGGGGCGGCCTCGCTCGTCAGGCCATGAACATGGCGAGCGCGCTGGCGACGAGCGCCGGTCGGCTCTCGTCCTCGATCTCGATCGTGTTCTCGGTGGTGACCAGGTAGCGCCCGGCGCCCCTGGGCTCGACGGCGGCGATCCTGATGCGGTTGCGCACGCGCTTGCCCGAGCGCACCGGCGCCACGAAGCGCACCTTCTCGAGCCCGTAGTTGACGACCGACTTCGGCGCGATGCGACTCAGCATCACCTCGAATGCCGTCGGCGCGATGAGGGAAAGGGTCAGGAACCCATGCGCAATCGTGCCGCCGAAGGGGCTTTCCCGCGCGGCGCGCTCGGTGTCGACGTGGATCCACTGATGATCGCCGGTGCAGTGGGCGAACTCATTGATCCGCGCCTGGTCGAGCAGCGTCCAGGACGAGGCGCCGATCTCCTCCCCGATGTGCTGCGCCAGATCCCCCACGGGCATGATGCTGTCCACCATGCGGGGAATCTTAGCAAGGAGTAGCGCGCCGCTCCGGCCTCGTGGCCAATCGGGCCACGGGTGCCAGGAAGGCATCGCCGCCGGTGGAGCTTGCCATCGCGGGCGTTCGATGTAGGATCGCGCCATGAGCGGTCGGCGGCTGACGCGCAGGCAGGTTGTGGCGGGCGGTATCGTGGGAATGGCAAGCCTCATCGCGCCGCGCGGCGCCGCAGAGGCGGGCGCGGCGGCGACGGCCGCCGCCGCCGGGACGCTCACGCTCGGCGGCGACCTCGTCGTCAATCGCATGGGCTTCGGCGCCATGCGGATCACCGGACCGGGGATCTGGGGCGAGCCGAAAGAGCCCGCCGAGGCGCACCGGGTGCTCCGACGCGCCGTGGAGCTCGGCGTCAACTTCATCGACACCGCGGATGCCTACGGCCCCGAGGTCAGCGAGCGCCTGATCGCCGAGGCGCTGCACCCTTATCCGCAGGGCCTGGTCATCGCGACTAAAGGTGGCTTGGTGCGCCCGGGACCTTCCGAGTGGGTCCCCGACGGCCGTCCGGCGCACTTGCGCGAGGCGTGCGAAGCGAGTCTCAAGCGTCTCAAGCTCTCACGTATCGATCTCTACCAGTTCCACCGCATCGATCCGAAGGTGCCGCTGGAGGATTCGATCGGGGAGCTGGCACGGCTGCAGAAGGAAGGCAAGATCCGCCACGTGGGCGTGTCGAATTTCGACGTCGCGGAGCTCGCCCGCGCGCGCCGCGTGACGCCGATCGTCTCGGTGCAGAACCGCTACAACATCGCCGATCGCAGCTCGGCGGATGTCCTCGCGCTGTGCGAGCACGAGGGCCTGGCGTTCATTCCCTGGGCGCCCATCGCGCGCGGCTCCTCGGATACCCTCGAGGGCAACGCCGCGAGCAAGGCGCTCGATGCGATCGCGCACGCGCACGGCGTGAGCGTGTATCAGGTGGCCATCGCCTGGCTGCTGGCGACCCCGGCGATGCTGCCCATCCCCGGCACCTCTTCGGTGGCGCACCTCGAGGAGGATGTCGCCGCCGCGGGGATCAAGCTCAGCGCCACCGAGCTCGCGGCGATCGGGTGAGGGGCGGGTGACCGCGGCCGGTCACCCGTCTTCCGTCGTCGCAGCTCGCGTGATGCTTGATTTCCTCGGGTTGCTTTAGCCGTGGCCGCGCCGCGCCGTGTAGACGGCCGCCAGCCGCTCGTTGCCCACGTCCCGCACCGCGCGCTCGATCGCCTGCGCCCGACACTCGTTCGCGGCCGTGACCTGCTGAAGATCACGGATGTCGCTCACCCGGCAGACCTTCTGCGCTGCCGCGACGATGCGCCCGTAGAGCGCGAGCGTTCCCTGCTCGGTGGCGAGATTCAGGTCGTGGTAGCTCACCCGGACACTCGGCGCCTCAAGCGCCGGTGCGGCCGCGTAGGCTGCCGTCGCGGCACCGATGAGAAGCGTGGCGCCGAGCGCCGCCGAGGCGCGCAGCAGTTGACGGATCGTCGAGGTTCGAGAACTCATGGACATCTCCTTTAGGGGGTTGGGCTCTTGCGACGCGCATATGAGACTCCAGCTCGGCGGTGCGCGCGTAGACGGTGCCGCCCGTGTTGATCCCTGCGCCCGACGCGTTCGTACCGCGCCGTATGTCACGTAACGAGCACGAATGCGCGGCGCGGCGGACCGGGCGCGAAGCGGCTGGCGTGCATTGCGGCGGATCCCCGAGCTCGTCCCTCGGAATAACGCGCTCGTCCCTGCGCTTCCTGCCAGACACGGCACGACGGGGCCGCTTGCGCGTACGCTATAGTGACTTGCGGCCATGAGGGCCGCGGATCCGGAGATCTCGGGCAAGATGAGCGCCTCACCGTTGGAACGCATCACGCCGGCGCTCGGCGCATTGACGCGGCAGGACGCCGCGCTGCCGCGCGGCGACACGCTCGCAAGCGCGCTCACACTCCGGCCGCAGCTCGCGGTGCTGACCGCCTTCTGGATCTACGTCGCACTCTCGAACGTGCTGTATGCCAACAGCATGCAGGCGAGTTTCTCGAACATGAAGATGGAGCGCGTGTTCGCGCCGTGGGACGCGCGGCTGATCCAGCACCTGGTGCTGTATCCGCTGTTCCTGCTGTCCATGTGGAGATCGATGCGAACGGGCTGGCAGCCTTTGTGGCGCGCCATTCCGCTGCAGCTCCTGTGTGCGCTCGGATTCGCGGTGCTCGCCTCGCCGTCGCTGGTTCTCGGCGAGTACCTGACGCACGAGTGGCACCGCGAGGAATGGACCCACAGCGACTTCGTCAAGACCTGGGGCAGCTGGCAGGGTTTTGCCACCCACGAAATCCCGATCTGGGTCGCGAGCATCACGAGCTTCCTGGTCACCTACGGCTTCGGTCTGGCGCTGGTCATGGGCTTCACCTTCTATCAGCGCCTGCGCGACTCGCAGCTGCGCTCCGCGGCGCTCGAGCGCGCGCTCACCCGCGCGCACCTGGCGGCGCTGCGCATGCAGCTCTCACCGCACACGCTCTTCAACCTGCTGCATACCATCCGCGGGCAGATCGCCTGGGACCCGCCGGCGGCCCAGGCGATGGTGGTGCAGCTCGGCGATCTGCTGCGGCGGCTCCTGAACGCCGGGGAACGCGAGTTCTCGCGCCTCTCGGATGAGCTGCAGTTCGTCACGCTGTACCTCGAGCTGCAGCAGAGGCGCTTCGCCGATCGGCTCACCATCGAGGTTCCCGCCCGCGAGGCGCACGCGCGCGCCTGGGTTCCGAGCCTGATCCTGCAGCCGCTCGTCGAGAACGCCGTGGTGCACGGGCTCGCCGGGCACGAGGGTGCGGTCACGATCCGCGTCGAGGCTCGTGTCGAGAGCGAGGAGCTGACGCTGCGGGTCCTCAACACCGTGGCGCCGGGCAAGCTTGCCGGGCTCTCGGGGATAGGGCTCGCCAACGTGCGCGAGCGCCTCACGGTGCAGTTCGGCGAGCGCGCCGGCTTCGACGCCGGCCCGGGCGCCGACGGGCTGTGGGTGGCGCAGATGCGCATGCCGCTGCTGCGCGACGGACCGGAGGGGATGGCGCGACCCGAGGGGGGAGCTGCGGCTTGATGGAGGTGATGATCGTCGACGACGAGCCGGTCGCGCGGCGCACGGTTCGCGAGTGCTGCGAGCGCGAGCCGGACCTGACGGTCGTCGGCGAGTACGGCGATCCGCGCACCGCCCTCGAGGCGATCCGTGCGCGCCCGCCGCACGTGCTGTTCCTCGACATCCAGATGGACTCGATGTCGGGGCTCACGCTGGCGCGCTCGCTCGACCGAGAGACCCTCCCGCTCATCGTGTTCATCACGGCCTACGATCAGTACGCGCTGGAGGCCTTCGAGGTGAGCGCGGTCGACTACCTCCTGAAGCCCTTCGACGAGGCGCGCTTCAGGGCCACGCTTGCGCGTGTGCGCCGCCGTCACGATGCGGACAGTCCCGGCGATCGGCACAGCGCGCTCGCGGCGCTCATCGAGCAGCTCGAGCGCGGCGCGCGGGTACGCGCCGAGGCTCAGCCGCGGGTCTTGGCCGAGGCCGGCAGCCGCATGCACATGCTGGACGTATCGCAGGTCGAGGTGGTCGAGGCCGACCGTAATTATGTTCGCCTCATCATCGGCCGCGAGACCTACCACGCCCGCAGCACCCTGCAGCAGGCCGAGAAGTCCTTCCAGAGCCAGCCGATGCTGCGCATCAGCCGCTCGTGCCTGATCAACATGAGCCACGTGCGGGAAGTGAGCCGCACGCCGCGCGGCGATTTCATCCTCGTGGTGGCCGGCGGTACGACCGTCACGAGCAGCGAGGGCTTTCGCGAGCCCGTCAGGCAGTACCTCGAGCGTCTGAAACTCGCTCCGGCGTAGGGCGAGTGCGCTAAAGTCCGGCGCGAGTCCCCACCGCACCGGATGCCGCGCATTGAACACCGCCACGCCTTCCCCACGGGCCGCGACGCGGGCGCTCATCGTCCTGACGTCGATCAACCTGCTGAACTATCTCGATCGCTACCTGGTGCCGCCGCTCGCGCCCGACTTGAAGGGCGCCATGACTCTCTCGGACCAGCAGCTCGGATGGCTCTGGCCGGCCTTCATGCTGGTGTACATGCTGACCGCGCCGGTGTTCGGGGCGTGGGGCGATCGCGGCTCGCGGCGCCGTCCGATCGCCCTCGGGGTGCTGATCTGGAGCCTCGCCACCGTGCTATCGGGGCTCGCGCGCGACTACGCCGAGCTCCTCGGGGCGCGCGCGCTGGTCGGAGTGGGCGAGGCGGCCTACGTGGCGATCGCCCCGGCGCTGCTCGCGGACTGCTTTCCCTTGAGCGCCCGCGGGCGCGTCTTCTCGGTGCTCAACATGGCGATCCCGGTCGGGGCGGCGCTCGGCTACGTGGTCGGGGGCCTCATCGGCCATCACCTGGGCTGGCGTCCCGCGTTCTTCATCTGCGGCGCGCCGGGGGCGCTCCTCGCAGCGGCCGTCCTCTGGCTGCCCGATCCGCCGCGCGGCGTGCAGGACGCGCCGCTCGCCGCCGGAGCGCCCGGCCGTACGACGGCCGCTTCCGGCGCCGTGTCGGAAGCGCTCGCGCGCTACCTGAGCCTGCTGCGGCGCGGGCCCTACATGCTCATCGTGCTCGGGTACGCCGCCTACACCTTCGCCCTCGGGGGGCTCGGGTTCTGGATGCCGCTGTTCCTCGAGCGGGTGCGCGCCGTGCCACCCGACAAGGCGACGACCGGATTCGGCGCGATCGTGGTCGTGACGGGAGTGCTCGGCACGCTCGTCGGCGGATGGCTCGGGGACTATTGCCTCGAGCGGTCCCGCCAGGGGTACCTCTGGTTCTCGGGCGTGGTCACGCTCGCGGCGGTGCCGTTTGCGATCGTCGCGCTCGCGGCGTCCGCGCCCGCGGTTTACACCGCGGCCATCGTCGCCGCCGAGCTCCTGCTCTTCATGTCGACCGGCCCGATCAACGCGGCGATCGCCAACATCGTCTCGCCATTCGAGCGCGCCTCCGCGCTGGCGCTCAGCATGTTCGCGATCCACCTGCTGGGGGATGTGCCGTCCCCGCCGCTGATCGGGCATCTGTCGGACGTGAGCTCGCTCGCACGCGCGGTGCTCATCGTGCCGGTGGCGATCGCGATCGGCGGGGTGATCTGGCTCGCTGCGGCGAGAGCGGGAGTTGGCGCCGGGGAGCCGGCCACCGCGTGAGGGCGCACCCGCCGCGCCTCGACGCGAGCGTTTCGCCGGCCTCGCGCCCGCTCGCGACGGCGCGCGCGGGCGATCTCGAGGCGCTCTGGCGCGCGGCGCTCGATTCCGGCGAGGGCGCCGCGGGCGCGCACGTCATTCACGAGCTGTGGATGCGCGGCGAGTTCGCCGCCCGGATCGAGACGGCGCTCGCGGCGCTCTGGAAGCAGGCCGCCCCGTCCATCCCGGAATGGCTGCCGATGCGCTATGTCGATTGGTTGCCGCTCGCGTACGAGGTGGCCCTCGGGTTCCGCGCCGCCGCCCGCGGCCGCTACAACGTGTATCTCGTGCTGCTCGACTACGAGGACCGTACTCGCGGGCCCTACGGGGTGTACGTCGGCATGAGCCATTTGCCGCCCGCGCAGCGCTTCGATCGCCACAAGGCGGGGATCCACGCCGCCGGCAGCGTCCTCAAGCGCGGGCTGGAAGTGCTGGCCGGCCCGACCCTGCATCTGCAGCGCCTCGCCCGCGCGGAGGCGCTCCGCATCGAGGCGGGCCTCGCGGAAGCGCTCAGCGACGCGGGTCTCTCGGTGGAAGGCGGACACTGATTTGATTGGCTGAAAGCCGCCTGCGGCGCTCTCAGCGGACAGCCGCCAGCGCTTGGGTTCAGCGGCGGGCGAAAGGCGTGACTTTCGCCCGCAAGGGAAGCCCTTGGGGCTAGCGCGTCACGAACGCGCGCTCGATCACGTAATCCCCGAGCTGGCCGATGTGAGGGGAGATCCTGAAGCCGTGCGCCGCGAGCAACGCGCAGGTGTCCGACAGCATCGCGGGGCTCCCGCACACCATCAGGCGGTCGGCGCCCGGGTCGAGGGGCGGCAGCGCCAGATCGCGGAACAGCCGCCCGGACTCGATGAGCGCGGTCAGGCGACCGCGGTTCACGTACGGCTCGCGGGTCACGGTCGGGTAGTAGCGGAGCTTCGCGCGCACCTCCTCGCCGAGCAGCTCGTGGCTGCGCAGCGTCTCGATCCGGTGTCTGACGACGGCGGTTTCCTTCGCCCAGCGCACACCGTGCACGAGCACCACCTGCTCGAAGCGCTCGTAGAGCTCGGGGTCCGTGATCACGCTCATGAAGGGCGCCGCCCCCGTTCCGGTGCTGAGGAGGTACAGCCGCTCTCCCGGCCGGAGGTCCGAGAGCAGCAGCGTCCCGGTGGGCTTGCGGCTCACCAGCACCTCATCGCCCGCGCGCACGTGCTGCAGGCGCGAGGTGAGCGGGCCGTCGGGGACCTTGATGCTCAGGAACTCGAGGTGCTCCTCGTGGTTCGCGCTCGCGATGCTGTAGGCGCGCAGCATGGGGCGGCTGTCGACGCTCAGCCCGAGCATCACGAACTGCCCGTTCTGAAAGCGCAGTCCAGAATCGCGCGTGGTCGTGAAGCTGAACTGCGTGTCGGTCCAGTGCCGCACGGCCAGGACACGCTCGGTTCGGAGTGCTGCCATGGACAGATGGTAGCCGGCGCGCGCGGCACGGTTGGATGTTTCGAGTCATGGCCTCATAAGCGTCCGTTATGAGTTAGACTCGAACGCGCGGGGCGAAGGGCGCGCCTATCTCCCGCGGTCGGGGGTCGGGTTTATGACGAGAGCCGGAATGGCTGGGGCCGCGGTGTCGACGGTGCTGGGCCTGCTGGCGATGAGCTTGTCCGGGGACTTCGCCACCGCGGCGCAGAAGCCCGCCCTCCTCAAGCTCGCCGCCGGCGCGCGCGTCGGTGTCGTGAATCTCCTCGATCCCGAGGTGACCCATTTCCATGCGTCCCGGCAACTGCAGAACAGCTTCCTCAAGACCTCCACCGTCGGCTGGCCGGTCAGCGCGATGCTGATGCAGGCGCTGCGCGAGGGCCTGACGCAGATGGGGCTGACGCCCGTGGCGGCCGCCCCCACCGAGGCCCTGGCGCGCGCGCGCGAGGCCTGCTTTCTCAACGCCGCGCTCGCCAAGGGGCTCCCCAAGGCCTGCGGGCCGCTGTACGGGCAGCTCGCCGCCGCCGAGCACCTCGAGGCGCTCATCGTGCTCGGGCCGGGGCTCAACGACTCGACGCATGCCGGCGGCATCCGGCGGCGGGGGTTGCCCGAATACCTGCGCGGCTGGTGCATCGTGAGCGAGGAAGGCGTGACAGGCGTGACCGCCGGCGCGCCCGCGCTCCTCAACCTCACCGAGCTGCTGCTGATCGGGGTGACGGCGAGCGGCGGGGAGCTCAGCGCTCGCCAGTGGGGGGGCGAGCAGACCGAGTACTGGACGGGATTCAAGCCGCCGGCGGATCTGAAGAGTATCGCCGACGCGCAGCTCAACGAGCTGCAGCCGCTCTTTGCAGCCATGTTGAGGCAGCAGGCAGTGGGGCTCCTCACGCACCTCGAGGTCGCGCGCTGAGCGAGGGCTTCACCCCGGCGCGCTACGCGTGGCGGATGGCCCAGGCGCACAGCACCACGCACGCGAGTCCCAGCACGAAGTAGAGCGCCGCGAACAGCCGCTCGCGCTTCTCGAGCGCCGCGGGGCTGAACGGCGCGATGAGAAAAGGCTCGCCGTTGGTGGGCTGGCTGATGACGCTCACCCGCTCGATCGGCGACTCGAGGGTCTCGGTCCTGGCCTCGCGCGCGGCCGCCGCCCGCGCGGCCTCCCACTCGGCATCGCTCAGCCTCCCGTCGTGGTCGAGGTCGAAGCGCGCGAGGAGCGAGCGCTGATCCTGCTTCCACTCGTGCAGCTTCGCGAGCGCCGCGGCGCTCGCATCGCCGAGCTCCGAGCGCGAGCGCAGCTCGCCCATGACGCACAGCCGCGCTCCGACGCCGAGCAGGCTCTCCGTGTAGCGCCAGTCGCCCGAGTGCAGCAAGGGGATCGAATCCCGCGGCGGCCCGACCGGGCGCGGTGTCGTGCCGTACCAGACGTTGCGCACGTTCGGGCTGACCTCCGCCGATACCGGCCCCACGAGGCAGCGCGCGTCGTCGTCATCGACCAGCGCGAAGAGCTCGACGCTGGTGCCGTTCTCGACCGTGCGCCAGCGCGAGTTACCCCTCGAGTCTTTCTGCTCCTGCTCGATCTCGTACGACCACCATACGCATGGGCGCGAGGTCAGGGGCGCCGCAGTCGGCGCCGGACCCGCGGGGAGCGCCCGCCCCGTCAGCTTGACGTAGCCCTGCGCCGCCGAGCGGATGCGCGCGGTCGGCGTATCGGCGACCAGCCGGTCGCGGCGCACGCGCACCAGGAATCTGAAGAGCGCAAGGAGCGCCGCCGCCCCCGCAGCGACGGCAATGGCGGGGTAGGAAGGGAAGGGCGCTGCGCTCAACCGGAGAACGCCGCCTTGAGGTCGACGTCCGCCTTCTCGGCGACCTGGAAGTGCAGCAGCTGCGCCGGCGGGAAGTCGCCGAGGCGCGCCACCAGCACGTCCGGGAAGGTATCGATGCGCACGTTGTTGGTGTTGACGGCGTCGTTGTACACCTCGCGCCGGTCGGCGATCGCGGTCTCGAGCCCGCTGATACGCTGCTGCAGGTGACGGAACGGCTCGCTCGCCTTGAGCTCGGGGTACTTCTCCGCGACGGCATAGAGTCCGGTGAGCCCGGTGCGCAGCTCGCGCTCGGCGGGGCCGAGCGAGCTCAGGCTCCCGGAGCTGCGGGCGGCCTCGACACCCGAGCGGGCGCGCATGACGCGCTCGAGCGTTCCGCCCTCGTACTGCATGTACTGCTTGCAGACCTCGACGAGCTTCGGCAGCTCATCGTGCCGCTGCACCAGCAGCACGTCGATGTCGGACCAGGCGAGCTTCACCGCCGCGCGCACGCGTACCAGGCCGTTGTAGACCGCGACTGAATAGCCGGTCAGGGCGAGCACCAGAAACAACATGACCAATAGCGCGACCATGGCGAGTCTCCAAAGGCTGCGGAAGGCTGCGGAAGGCTGCGACGCTCGCGGCGAAGCATACTCGCTTAGCGCGTGCGGGCGCCGCCCGCGATGGGTCATTCGGAGACCTTAGGTCACGCGCCGGCGGTCAGATGCAGCTCGAGCTCGATGCCCGCGATCTCGTAGCCCCTCCTGAAGTCGCGGATGTGACGCGCCATCCAGCTCTCGGCGCCCTCCTGGTCGCGCGCCCCGACCGCGTCCAGCAGCCGGCGGTGAGCCGTACCGATGCGCGCACGGGCCTGCGGCACCTTGTCGATCATGACGCGGAGCGACGGCTCGAGCAGCCGCAGCAGCGGCTCCTGAGCCAGGCCCAGCACCGGGTTGTGGGTCGCCTCCCCGAGGCGGCGGAACACCTGTGCGCTCAACCGCACTGCCTGCTCGGTGTCCGCCTGCCCGGCGGCGAAGGCCTCGATGGCGGCCGTGATGCGCTCGAGGTCGCGCGCGCTCCTCTCGCGCGCTGCCGCGCGGGCAATGGGCGGCTCGAGGATGGTGAGCGCCTCCCAGACATCGCGCACGGTCGCATCGTGCAGCAGCAGGGCGTGGCTCACGCCCGCGGCGACCGCCTCGTGTCGGGGGCGGCTCACCGACATCAGCTTCGAGCCCGGACGCCGCTGCACGAGGCCGCGGCTCTCGAGCTCCCGCAGCGCCTCACGCACGGTGGAGCGGTTGACGCCGAACTGCCGCGCCAGCTCCGTTTCCGAGGGCAGCCGCTCGCCCTCGCGCAGCGCGCGGGACAGGATCCGCTCACCGATCGCCGCCGCCACCTTGCGATAGGCGGTCTCGATGAGGAGCGGGGCGAACTCGACGCTCATCCGGCGGCCTCGAACAGCTCGCGCCCGATCAGCATGCGGCGGATCTCCTGGGTGCCGGCGCCGATCTCGTAGAGCTTGGCGTCCCGCAGCAGCCGTCCGGCGGCGTAGTCGTTGCTATACCCGTTGGCCCCGAGCGCCTGGATGGCCTCGAGCGCCGCATGGGTGGCGCGTTCGGCCGCGAACAGGATACAGCTCGCCGGATCGCGCCGACGCGCGGTGCGCGCGTCGCAGCCGCGCGCCACCGCATACACGTAGGCGCGCGAGGCGTTGAGCGCGGCGTACATGTCGGCGATCTTGCCCTGCATCAGCTCGAAGGTGCCGATCGGCACGCCGAACTGCCGCCGCTCGCGCACGTAGGGCAGCACCAGGTCGAGCGCCGCCGCCATGAGCCCGAGCGAGCCTCCGGCGAGCACCACGCGCTCGTAATCGAGACCGCTCATCAGCACCTTGACGCCGCCGTTCTCGGTGCCGAGCAGGTTCTCCGCCGGCACCGGACAATCCTCGAACACGAGCTCGCAGGTGCCGGAGCCCCGCATGCCGAGCTTGTCGAGCTTGTGCGCGGTGCCGAATCCGCGCGTGCCGCGCTCGACGACGAAGGCGCTGATGCCGCGCGGCCCCGCGGCGGGGTCGGTCTTGGCGTACACGACGAAGACGTCCGCGTCCGGCCCGTTGGTGATCCACATCTTGCGGCCGTTGAGGAAGTAGCCGCCGCCGCGCCGCTCGGCCTTGAGCTGCATCGAGACGACGTCCGAGCCCGAGCCGGGCTCCGACATCGCGAGCGCTCCCACGTGCTCCCCGCTCACGAGCTTCGGCAGATAGCGCTCGCACTGCGCCTCGTTGCCGTTGAGCCGCAACTGGTTCACGCACAGGTTGGAATGCGCGCCGTAGGAGAGTCCCACCGCGCCCGAGGCGCGCGAGATCTCCTCCATGCAGATGACGTGCGCGAGGTAGCCGAGCCCGGCGCCGCCGAAGCGCTCCGGGACGGTGATGCCGAGCAGCCCCTGCCCGCCGAGCGCCGGCCACAGGTCGCGCGGAAACTCGTTGCTGCGATCGATCTCGGCCGCGCGCGGCGCGATCTGCTCGGTGGCGAAGCGCCGCACCTGCTGGCGGATCTCCTCGAGCTCGGCGCCGAGGCCGAAGTCGCTGTCGGTGCACTCGAGGGTGCTCATGGGCTTGCCTTCTCCGTTCGCGTGATCGTATGATTGTCGGACAAACCGGCAACCGTGGCAAGCCCCCATGCCCCGAATCCCGACCCGCCTCGACGTGCATTCGGAGGAGTTCCGGCAGAACGAGAGCTTCAACCGCGCGCTGGTCGAGGATCTGCGCCGGGAAGTCGGCCGCGCGGCGCGCGGGGGCTCGAAGGCCGCGATCGAGAAGCACCGCTCGGCCGGCAAGCTCAGCGCGCGCGAGCGCATCCGGACGCTCCTCGACACCGGCAGTCCCTTCCTCGAGCTCTCGCAGCTCGCCGCGCACGGCATGTACGGCGGGGACATCGCCTGCGCCGGGGTGGTAACCGGCATCGGACGCATCGCCGGGCGCGAGTGCGTCATCGTCGCCAACGATCCGACCGTCAAGGGCGGCACCTACTATCCGATCACGGTAAAGAAGCACCTGCGCGCCCAGGAGATCGCGCGCGACAACCGGCTCACCTGCGTGTACCTGGTCGAGAGCGGCGGCGCGTTCCTGCCGGCCCAGGACGAGGTGTTCCCCGATCGGGACAACTTCGGGCGCATCTTCTACAACCAGGCGAGGCTCTCGGCGCTCGGGGTGGCGCAGATCTCGGTGGTGCACGGCTCGTGCACCGCGGGCGGCGCCTACGTGCCGGCCATGTCGGACGAGAACGTGATCGTCCGCAACCAGGGGCGGGTATTTCTCGGCGGTCCGCCGCTGGTCAAAGCCGCGACGGGCGAGGACATCGACGCCGAGTCGCTCGGCGGGGCGGACGTGCACTGCCGGGAGTCGGGGGTGTGCGATCACTACGCGGAAAACGACACCCATGCGCTCGCCATCGCGCGGCGCATCGTGGCGCGCCTCCGGCGCAGGTCCGCGAGCCTCCCGCCGCGCGCGCCGGTCGAGCCGCTGCACGATCCGTCCGAGCTCTACGGAGTGCTGCCGTCGAACCCGCGCTTGCCCTACGACGTGCGCGAGGTGATCGCGCGGCTCACCGACGCCTCCGAGCTCGAGGAGTTCAAGCAGCTCTACGGCACGACGCTCGTGTGCGGCTTCGCGCACCTCGCCGGTTACAGGATCGGGATCCTCGCCAACAACGGGGTGCTGTTCTCCGAGAGCGCGCTCAAGGGCACGCATTTCATCGAGCTGTGCGCGCGCGAGCAGATCCCGCTGCTGTTCCTGCAGAACATCACCGGCTTCATGGTCGGTCGGCGCGCCGAAGCCGGCGGCATCGCCAAGGACGGCGCGAAGCTCGTCACGGCGGTCGCCTGCGCCGGCGTGCCGAAGCTCACCGTGATCGTCGGCGGCAGCTACGGCGCGGGCAATTACGCCATGTGCGGCCGGGCGTATTCGCCGCGGCTGCTGTTTCAGTGGCCGAACGCGCGCATCTCCGTCATGGGCGGAGAGCAGGCGGCGAGCGTGCTCGCCACCGTGAAGCGCGACCAGCTGAAGGGCAGTGGCCGCGCGTGGTCGGAGGAGGAGGAGGAGGCCTTCAAGCAGCCGATCCGCGAGCAGTACGAGCGCCAGGGACACCCGTATTACTCGTCCGCGCGGCTGTGGGACGACGGCGTGATCGATCCCCTCGAGACGCGCCGCGTGCTCGCTCTCGCGCTCGCGGCCGCGGGCAACGCGCCGGCGGAGCCGGCGCCCTTCGGCGTGTTCCGGATGTAGGGCGGCCTGAAGCGGAGGGGCGCGTGATCGAGAGTCTCCTGGTTGCCAATCGCGGCGAGATCGCGTGCCGCATCTTTCGCACTGCGCGCCGGCTGGGCTTGCGCACCATCGCGGTGTTCTCCGATGCCGACGCGGCGGCGCGCCACGTACGGGAGGCGGACGAGGCGGTGCACATCGGGCCGGCTGCCGCTCGCGAGAGTTATCTCAACATCGCCCGCATCATCGCGGCGGCGCGCGCGAGCGGCGCGCAGGCCGTCCATCCCGGCTACGGCTTTCTCGCCGAGAATCACGAGTTCGCGCAGGCCTGCCTCGACGCCGGCTTGAGCTTCGTCGGCCCACCCCCGGCGGCGATCGCTGCGATGGGTTCGAAGATTCTCGCCAAGAGGCGCTTGACTGCGGCGGGCGTGCCGGTGCTGCCGGGCTACGCCGGAAGGGAGCAGGACCTACGGCGCCTCGCGAGCGAGGCCGAGCGCCTCGGGCTCCCCCTCATCATCAAGCCGGCGGCCGGGGGGGGCGGCAAGGGCATGCAGATCGTCCGCGCCGCGGCCGAGCTCGACACCGCGCTCGCCGCCGCCCGGCGGCTCGCCGAGAGCGCCTTCGGCGACGGCTCGCTCCTCCTGGAGCGCTATCTGCCCGCGCCGCGTCACATCGAGGTGCAGGTGTTCGCCGACAGCCGCGGCAATCTCGTACACCTGGGCGAGCGCGACTGCTCGACGCAACGCCGCCATCAGAAGCTCATCGAGGAGGCGCCGGCGCCGGGGCTCCCCGAGCCGCTGCGCGAGCGGCTGCGCGCCGCGGCGCTCGTGGTCGCGCGCGAGATCGGCTACGTGAGTGCGGGCACCGTCGAGTTCCTGCTCGACGGCGGCGAGTTCTACTTCATGGAGATGAACACGCGGCTGCAGGTCGAGCACACCGTGACCGAGGCCGTGACCGGGCTCGATCTGGTCGAGTGGCAGCTGCGAGTCGCCGCCGGGGAGCCGCTGCCGCTCGGGCAGAGCGAGGTGCGCTTCGAGGGTCACGCGATCGAGGCGCGCGTCTGTGCGGAGGATCCGGAGCGCGGCTTTCTGCCGAGCGCCGGGCGGCTCGCGCTCCTCGAATGGCCGGAGCTGCCCTGCGTACGCGTGGACGCCGGGTTTGCCACCGGCGACACGGTTCCCGACTGCTACGACTCGCTCCTCGGCAAGATCATCGCCTGGGCTCCCGAGCGCGGGCTCGCCTCGGCGCGGCTCGCGGACGCGCTCGCCTCGACCTACTGCGCCGGGGTTCACACCAACGAGCGCTGGCTGCGCCGCATCCTGCGATCGGCGCGCTTTCTGGAAGTGCGGCACGACGTCGCGCTGCTCGATCAGGCTGCGGGGGAGTTCGCCGGCCCGCCGGCCGCCGCCCCGGAGGCGCTCATCCTGGCGGCCCTTGCCCTGCACGCTGGCGAGGGCGGGGCCGCGCCGCGCGAGCCCGGGGCGGGCAGCCCCTGGGGCCTCGCCGATGGCTTTACCCCCAACCTTCCGGCACGGGTCGCCTACGGCTTCTCATGGCGCGGACACACCCACGCGGTGGAGCTGGAGTTCGTGCACGGCAGGCCCGCCGCCGTGACTGTGAATGGAGGTGCGCGCCTGGCACTCGCCGATGCGGCGTGCAGCGGCGCAGTCGTCGCGGCGCGCATCGAGACGCGGCGCCGGCAGGCGCGTTACCACCTGGACGGCGCGCGCGTGTATCTGTGGACCGCCGATGAGCCGTACGAGCTGTTGCTGGAGGACCCGCGCACGCACGAATTCTCCCCGAGCGCCGCCACCGGCGGGCTCACGACGCCACTCCCCGGCGTGGTCGTGGCGGTGCCGGTCACGGTCGGACAGAAAGTCTCCGCCGGGGAGGTGCTGATGGTGATCGAGGCGATGAAGATGGAGCACGCCATTACCGCCCCTTACGCCGGCACGGTCGAGACGATTCACTTCGCCCGCGGCGAGCGCGTGCCCGAGGGGAGCGCGCTCCTCGAGCTCGCGCGCGACACCGGGAATTGAAGGGACGCGGGCGCGTCCCCGGGCCATCCCCCGCCGGGACTATTTCGCCTTGCCGGTCGTCGCGGGCGGTGCCGCCGCCCCGCGTGCGGCGGTTTCGCTGCGCACGCGCGCGATGAGCGCGTCGGTGTGGGCGATGAGGTCGGCGAAGTAGGGGCCCTGGCCGTGCGTACTGTCGGCCAGCGCGAGGTAGGTGCCGTTGACGGCAAGCGCGGGGATGGCCTCGACCAGATACCTTTCCGCGAGCCGATCGGCCTGCACGGTCTGATTGTTGACGCCGAAGGACGTGTACGCTTGTGTGAACTTCTCGGCATTGCCGCCGTGACTGCCCACCCAGGCGGCGAGACTCGGCTCGTCGAAGAGCTGCAGGTTCTCCACGTGCAGCGAGTGAAAGAGTGCCCCATCGAGCGCCGGCAGGTCTCCGGTCGCCTGCAGCGCGTAGTAGGCGCGCGCGAGATTGATCCACTGCGGGCGGTTGAAGCTGACGGGCACGCGCTTGAACACCACGTCCTTCGGGAGCTTGGCCGCCCAGGCGCTGATCAGCGGATGGAAGGCATTGCAATGCGGGCAGCCGTACGAGAAGAACTCGATCACCTCGATCTTTCCGGGACTGTCGGTCGGCAGGGGCGGCTCGAGCTTCTTGTAGTCGCTGCCTTCCAGGGGCTGCGCGGGGGAGGGCGGCGCGAGGACCGCGAGCGCGGCCGCGAGCAGCCACGGCATGAGCGCGAGTGTTGAGATGCGGATCGACATTCGCTTTCCTTTCGTTCCTCGCCCGCCGCCTTCGGGCAGCGGCCGCGGACGCGCGGCGTGAGGCTAGTTTAAGCAGCAGCCGGCCGCCCGGCGCGCTTTGGTCAGCGCGAATCGTGCCCGCCGTCTCTGGAAACGCAGGCGGACGCCCGATCGAAGAACCGCCACGGCCGCCGCGCCCACTCGCCCGCGTAGCCGACTCCGATGCGCGGGCTGCGCCCGACCCGGGCCGGGGGCGCGCCGGCGGGCGCGGGCTCGAGCCAGAGCACGTCCCCGGCGAGATCGATGCCGTTCAGCCGCCGGTCGATGTGCATCGCGCGGCAGAGCAGCCCCGGACCCGAGGTGCGGTCGGTGACACCCTCGAGCGGCTCGATCGCCCGCAGCAGGACCGCGTGCGGTACTCCGGGCGCAGCCGTCACCACGTTCAGGCAGTTCCAGACGCCATAGATGAAATAGATGTAAGCGTGCCCCGGGGGGCCGAACATGACCTCCGTGCGGGCTGTGCGGCCGCGGGAGGAGTGCGCGGCGAGATCGCGGGGCCCGAGGTAGGCTTCCGTCTCGACGATGCGCCCGGCCCGCACGGTGCGACCGTCGTCGTGCACCAGGCGCGCCCCGATCAGATCGCGCGCCACGGTGAGGGTGTTGCGGGCGAAGAAGGCGCGCGGCAGTTTTCCGCGACGGGTCACGGCGCGCGATGGTAAAGGAATCCTTTAGAATAGAGGGGTGGGCGAGGTCGGATGCGGGGCGCACCACTCGGTCATAAAACATAGTTATTTCAGTAAGCTATAGAGACTATTACAGAAATCGCATGATGTACGTGAGAAAAGCCAGTCGGATGGCCGCGCTGTCTCTGCCCGCCCTCCTTGCGACGCCGCTCCACGCGAGCGTCTATCCGCTCCCTGCGGACGGCTCCCCGGTGGTGGGGACCGACACGAGCATGCAGACGGTGTACGAGGACACGTTGCCGGATCTGGCCCATCGCTACAGTCTCGGTTATTACGAAATCATTCGCGCCAACCCCGGTGTGGACGTGTGGTTGCCGGGGGCGGGCACGAAGCTCCTGCTGCCCGGGCGGCGCATCCTGCCGGCCGGTCCGCGCACCGGCCTGGTCGTGAATTTGCCTGAGCATCGGCTGTACTACTACCCCAAGCCGCGCAAGGGCGAGCAGCCGGTCGTCATCACCTATCCGGTGAGCATCGGCAAGATGGACTGGCGCACGCCGCTTGGCGACACGCACGTCATCGCCAAGATCAAACACCCCGCCTGGTATCCGCCCGAGTCGATCCGCAAGGAGCACGCCGCCAATGGCGATCCGCTGCCGAAAGTCGTAGGCGCGGGTCCTGACAATCCGCTCGGTGACTTTGCGCTGCGGCTCGCCGCGGGCAACGGCGAGTACATGATCCACGGCACCAATAACCCGACCGCCGTCGGCATGGCGGTCACGCACGGCTGCATCCGAATGTACCCCGAGGATGTCGCCGCGGTCTTTGCGCTCGTTCCGGTCGGGACCCCCGTGCGGCTCATCAACGAGCCGGTCAAGGTCGCCTGGGTGGACGGTCAGCTGTTGCTCGAAGCGCATCCGCCGGTCGACGAGGAAGGGCAGAGCATCGAGCCGGACGTGCAGTTGCTGTCGCAGATGCTGGACCAGGCGCTCGGCAGCAACACCGCCGCTATCAATTGGGACCTGGCGCGCGCCACGCTCGTCGCCGCGAGCGGCACGCCCACTCTGGTCGGGCTCGCGGCCGAGCCCGACACGCCGCCCGCACCCGCGCCGCAGGCGGCGGCAGGCGCCTCGCAGACGTCGCGCTGACTACCCGCGCAGGCGCACCTGCGGCAAGCGGCGCTAGGCGTGGCCCGGGCGGCCCTCCGCGGGCGCGGCGGGTGAGGCTGCGGCGGCGCCGGCGGAGCCGGCGGCGCGCGGTGCATCGCGGTGGCCGAACAGGCGCAGCACCTGCACGCCCCGCACCGCGAGCTCAGCGGCGGAGCGAATGAAGACGAGCAGCGACAGCACCTCGCGGGCGCGCGTCACCAGCATCAACCCGGCGAGCACCGCAATCCAGCCGAGCGGATGGCGCGCGCCGCCGCGCGCCGCTCCCTGCGCTCCCTCCGGCCCGCCGCCCGCCGCTGCGGGACGCAGCTCAGCGATGCGCCGCGCGAGGTCCGCGCGCTGCGCGGCGCAGCGCGCCAGGAGATTGGCGCGGCGCGCTCGAAGGTCCGTCAGACGGCTCACGGCTCGCTCTCGGCGCCGCGCCGGTCCTCGCGCAACTGCTGGAGCGACCCCTCGAGGACCCCCGGCTGCCTGCGGAGCGTGCGCGCACCGAGCGCAGCGCACACCCCGGCGAGCGCGAGGAAGGCCAGGGTGCCGCCGATGAGACCGAGGGTGCGATGCGTGTCCCAGAGCGCAACGAGGAGCGCAGTCACGGCGAAGGCGACCGCCAGCAGCGCGCAGGCGACTGCGGCCATGAGCCATACCAGCACCCGCACCAGCGAGAGCAGATGGATCTCGAGCTCGACTGCGGCGAGGTCGAGGCGGGTTCTGAGTGCGTCGAAGGCGGCTCGGAGCAAACCCCCGAGCGCGGAGGCGGGCGCGCCCATCAGCGCCGGCCCATCATGAGGCCGAGCAACAGCGCGACGCTCCCGACCACCGCCACGGCTTGCCAGGGGTTGCTGCGCACGTAGGTGTCCATGTCGCGCGCCCGCGAGGTGAGCTGCTCCTCGAGCGCGTTGAGCCGCCCACGCAGCTCCCGCAGCGTGGCCTCGGCGCGCTCCTGCACCTCCGCGCCGTCCGCGCTAGTGCTCGCCCGCAGCAACGCTTCGGCATCGCTCACCAGGGAGCGCAGTTCCTCGGCCAGCTTCGCGGCCGGGGACATCTCGGGCATGGCGTGCTCCTCGCACTGGGGCCGGCCAGCTCGATTTACGCATATCCGGACCGAAACCGCGAGACTCGCGCGGTCAGCTGCGCTACTCTCGGCGAAGAGTGACCGTATGAGCGCGCCGGTACCCAATCCGCTGCTCGAGTTGCGCAAGCTCGGCCAGAGCGCATGGCTCGATGACATCAGTCGCCGCATGCTGCGCGAGGGGACCCTCGCGCGCCTCATCCGGGACGACGGCATCGCGGGACTCACCTCCAACCCGGCGATCTTCGGCAACGCGATCACGACGGATCCCGAGTACGCGCGGCCGATCGCCGAGCTTCTGCCGAGGGTCTCCTCGAGTCTGGCCTTGTACGAGGAGCTCGCCATTGAGGATCTGCGGGCCGCGGCGGCGTTGCTGCGCCCGCTGTATGACTCCAGCGCCGGCGGCGACGGGTTCGTCAGCATGGAAGTATCGCCCCACCTCGCGTACGACGGCGCCGGCAGTCTCGCGGAAGCGCGGCGCCTGTGGGAGCGGCTCGAGCTCCCCAACGCGCTCATCAAGATCCCCGGCACCGAAGCGGGCCTGCCGGTGATCCGCGAGCTTGTAGCAGCGGGCATCAACGTGAACGTGACGCTGCTGTTCTCGCCCGAGCGCTATCGCGCGGTCGCGCGCGCCTACATGGGCGGGCTCGAGGCACGCGCCGCGGCGGGTCAGTCGCTCGAGACGCTCGGCTCGGTCGCGAGCTTCTTCCTCAGCCGCATCGACACCGCCGTCGACAGACTGCTCGACGCGCTCGCCGCCCGCGGCCAGCCCGCGGCGCGCGCGCTGCGCGGCAAGGCGGCGATCGCCAGTGCCTGCCGCGCGTACGAGATCTTCGAGGAGACGATCGCGACGGAAGAGTGGCAGAGCCTCGCGGAGCGCGGGGCGCGCCCGCAGCGGCTGCTGTGGGCGTCGACCTCGACGAAGGATCCGAGCTACGGCCCGGTGAAGTATATCGAGGAGCTGATCGTGCCGAAGACGGTCAACACCATGCCACTCGAGACGCTGGCTGCCTATCGGCGCCTCGGGAGGCCGGAGCTGCGGCTCGAGCGGCACATCGCCGAGGGCTGCGATACGCGCGAGGCACTCGAGCGGCTCGACATCGATCTCGAGGCCGTCGCACAGCAACTCGAGCGCGAGGGAGTGATGAAGTTCATCGAGCCCTTCGACAAAATGCAGACATGGCTCGAGGAGCGCGGTCGCGCCAAGCGGGCTTCCTGAGGGCTGCTTTCCCGGGGGAAAAATCCAACGTGGATACCGAGGCGGTACGCGATCGACTGCTCAAGCGCCGCGAGGAGCTGCGCCAGCGCGCCAGTGACGCGAGCGCGGATCTGCGCCACGAGGCGGACCCGTTGTCCGCCGACTTCGCCGAGCAGGTGACACAGCGCGAGAACGATGACGTGCTCGGCGCCATCTCACACTCCGCGCAGGAAGAGCTGCAACAGGTCGAGGCGGCGCTGCGCCGCCTGGCCTCCGGGCGCTATACGACCTGCTCGGTGTGCGGTGAGGACATCGAGCCGGAGCGGCTCGCCGCGGTGCCATATACCGACCGGTGCCGCTCCTGTGCCGAGGGCGGTCACGCCGCGGGAGGCCGCGGCGGCCGCGGCTGAGGAAGCGGCAACCGGCCCGAGCGAGCGCATCGAGCCCATGACCACCCCGGCCTCAGGGGTCATCACCATCACCACGGACTTCGGGCACCAGGGGCCGTTCGTGGGCGTCATGAAGGGCTGCATGCTCGCGCGCTTCCCGGCCGCGCGCATCATCGATCTGACGCACGAGATCGTGGTGCACTGGCCCGCGGAGGCCGGCTTCTGGCTCGCGCGCGCCTTCGGGTATTTTCCGGCCGGCACGGTGCACGTCGCGGTGGTGGATCCGGGCGTCGGCACCTCGCGCAGCATCGTCGCCGTGCGCGCCGGCGACCATCTGTTCCTCGCGCCCGACAACGGGCTGCTGGCACCCGTCGTGAGCCGTGCGCCGGATGCACTGCTCGTGCGCCTCGGCGCCGGAGAGCTCGCGCGTCTCGGGGTGCATCACCCGAGCGCCACCTTCCACGGGCGCGACATCTTCGCGCCGGTCGCCGCCGAGCTCGCCGCGGGACGCTGTCAGCCGGAGGATCTCGGCGAGCGCGTGAGCGCGCTCGTGCCCGCCTGGGTGGAGGACCCGGCGGTCGAGCCGCGCAGCGTCACCGGCGTGGTCATCAGCATCGATCACTTCGGCAACCTCATCACCAACATCGACGCGGCGCTCATCGAGCGCTTCCGTCTGCCGCTGGTGCACGCGGGCAATCACTCCTTCCCGCTGCTGCGCACTTACGGCGATAGCCGCCCCGGGGAGTATCTCGCGCTGGTGAACTCCTTCGGCGTGGTGGAGATCGCTCGCGCCGAGAACAGCGCGGCGGAGGGACTGGGCTTGAGTCGTGGCGCGCCCGTGGTGGTCCGTGACCGCACCGATCAGCCCTGAGCGGGACGGACCCGCCCCGCAGCCGCTGACGCTCTCCATGGGGAGATCCCGGTACCCCTCGCTGGAGGCTTCCCCGCGCGCCCCCTCAGGCGGCGCACCCAGTCCGGCAACACCTGTCCCGGGTTAAGGTCAAAAAGTTGATCGGCGGCGCAATTCGGCTATAGTTCGCAGCCTTGTTCGGTGCGCCCCAAGGCGCGTTAGTCATTGAATTAATTTAATATTTCGGTCACCAGATGTCGGAACGAGACAACCAGAGCTTCGATCTCGACGATGAATTTCTGAGCACTCCACCCGAGGACGGCACCGACTACGACCGGATGCTCGATCGGGTGGACAAGCGCGTCCGTACCCAGGGCAAGCGCGGCAAGGCCGCCTGGAGCCGCCTCGAGGAGGTCCTGGCGGACAAGAAGCTCGAGAAGGATCTCAAGGACTTCGACGACGAGCTCTAGAACCGGCGGGCATCCGGCCCGCTCCAATCCCAAGCACAGCAGGCGGGGCGGATTGCCCACCTCGCGCGCTCAAAGCCGCGCGCCCGGAGAGCCGAAGAAGTGACCCGAACGCCCTCGGCCTGGATTGTCCTGAAATTCGGCGGGACGAGCGTCTCGACACTGGCCAACTGGACCAACATTGCGCGGGTCGCCGCCGAGCGCCGCTCGGCCGGCGCCCGCGTGCTCATCGTGCATTCGGCGATTTCCGGAATCACGGACCGCCTCGAGCGTGTGCTCGATGTCCCGGAACCGGAGGCTCAGAAAGAGCAGCTGCGGGCCATCGAGGAGCGTCACCGGGCTCTCGCGGCGGAGCTCGGCGTGCCCTTGGGGGACGACGTCGAGCGCCAGCTCGAGGAACTGCGCGAGATGGCGGCCGGCGTGGCCCGGTCCACCGAGGTGACGGATCGCACGCGCGCACGGGTGCTCGCCACCGGCGAGCTGATGGGGACTCAGATCGGCGCCCGCTTCCTCCGCTCGCGCGGGCTCGAGGTGGCGTGGGCCGATGCGCGGACGCTGCTGCGCGCCGAGGAGCGGCGCAGCGCCTCCGCGAAGGCCAGTGTGCTGTCGGCGACCTGCGGCTTCGCGCCCGACTCAGCGCTCGAGCGGCGGCTCGCCTCTCTCGCGCCGGCGATCGTCACGCAAGGGTTCATCGCGAGCGACGAGGAGGGCCACACGGTGCTGCTCGGGCGCGGCGGCTCGGATACCTCGGCGGCGTACCTCGCAGCGAAGCTGCGCGCGCAGCGGCTCGAGATCTGGACCGACGTGCCCGGCATGTTCAGCGCCAACCCGCGCGCGACGCCGAGCGCGCGGCTGCTGCGGGCGCTCCACTACGACGAGGCGCAGGAGATCGCGACCAGCGGCGCCAAGGTGCTGCACCCGCGCTGCATCCTGCCCGCTCGCCAGTACGGCATTCCGCTGCACGTCTATGCGACCCAGGCGCCTGACCTCGAAGGCACGGTGCTCTCCGCCGAGAGCAGCATCGGGGGGGCGCAGCTGAAGGCAGTGTGCTCGAAGAAGGGCATCACGCTCATCTCCATGGAGAGCCCCGGGATGTGGCACCAGGTGGGATTCCTCGCCGATGCCTTCCGGGTGTTCAAGGATCACGGCCTGTCGGTCGACCTGGTGTCGACCTCGGAGACCAACGTCACGGTCTCCCTCGACCCGGCGGCCAACACCCTCGACAACGCCCAGGTCGCAGCTCTCGCCGCCGATCTGTCGCGCCTGTGCCGCGTGCAGGTGATCGGGCCGTGCGCCTCGGTGAGTCTCGTGGGACGCAACATCCGCGCGATCCTCCATCAGCTCGGGGGCGCTTTCGAGTTCTTCGAGGAGCAGAAGATCCACCTCGTGAGCCAGGCGGCCAACGATCTGAACTTCACCTTCGTGGTCGATGAGGACCAGGGTGACCGTCTGGTCGAGCAGCTGCACGAGCTGCTGATCCGCCCGGTGCCGGGCGACAAGGTTCTCGGTCCTACCTGGCAGCAGCTGTTCTCGCGGCCACACGACCGCGCCGGGGGCGCCTCGCTCCCCTGGTGGCGCGCCAAACGGGCCGAGCTCCTCGGCGCGCTCGGCGACCGTGACGCGGCCTTCGTGTACGACCTCGACGCTGTCCAGGGGGCCGCGCGGGCACTGCGTGGCCTCGCCGCGCTGTCGCGGGTGCACTACTCCATCAAGGCCAATCCGCACCCCGAGCTCCTGCGGACGCTGCGGGCCGCCGGCGTCGAGTTCGAGTGCGTGTCGCGCGGCGAGGTCGAGCGGGTACTCACGCTCTTTCCCGATCTCGAGCCCGCACGCATCCTCTATACGCCGAATTTTGCGCCGCGCGCGGAGTACGCCTGGGCGCTCGAGCGCGGAGTGCGGGTGACGGTCGACAACACTTACGCGCTCGACAGCTGGCCGGAGCTTTTCGGCAACCATGACATCTTCGTTCGCGTCGACACCGGCGTCGGTCGCGGCCACCACACTCACGTGCGCACCGCCGGCACGCGCTCGAAGTTCGGCGTGCCGATCGCGGAGCTCCCCGACTGCGCCCGGCTGGCCCGCGAAGCTCGCGCGCGGATCGTCGGCCTCGAGGCGCACGTCGGCAGCGGGATTTTCGACGTCACGAGCTGGGAGCACACCGCACGCCTCCTCGCCGCCGCGGCGCGCGCCTTCCGAGAGCTCGAGGTCATCGATGTCGGCGGCGGGCTCGGAGTGCCCGAGCATCCCGACCAGCCGGGGGTCGATCTCGCCAGGCTCGATGCGCTGCTCGCCGCGGTGCGCGCCGAGCATCCGCGCCTCGAGATATGGCTGGAGCCCGGCCGCTACCTGGTCGCGGCGGCAGGCGTGCTGCTCGCGCGCGTGACGCAGCTCAAGGCCAAGGGCGGGGTGCGCTTCGTCGGCGTGGCCACCGGCATGAACTCTCTCGTCCGTCCGGCGCTCTACGGCGCTTACCACGAGATCGTGAACCTGAGCCGCGCGGACGAGCCGGCCACCGAGCTCGTGAACGTGGTCGGCCCGATCTGCGAGAGCGCGGACGTCCTCGGGCACGATCGGCTGCTGCCCCCGACCCGCGAGGGAGACGTGCTGCTCGTCGCGAACGCCGGAGCCTACGGACACGCGATGAGCTCCGAGTACAACCTGCGGCCTGCGGCGGTGGAGCTCTTCATCTGAAACTGAAACGGATTGCGCTGCTCGCGCTCGGGATCACGGCGCTCGCCGTGGCCCTCTACGTGCTGTACCTCGACCTCCTGGTGACGCACCAGTTCGAGGGGCGCCGCTGGACGCTGCCGGCGCAGGTGTACGCGGCGCCGCTCGAGCTCTACGCGGGCCTGGCACTCTCGCCGGCAGAGCTCGAGGGGGAGCTGCAGCGCCTGGGCTACCGGCGCACCACAGCGCTCGACCGCCCGGGGACTTACCGCGTCCAGGGCGAGCGCATCGACGTGGCGCTCCGGCCGGTGCGCTTCGCCGACGAGACGCGCACCGCCACGCTCCTCAGCGTGGTCGCGGGCCCGAAGGGGCTCGAGAGCCTGCGCGACGGCGCCGGACAGGAGGTGCCGGTGCTGCGGCTCGAGCCGCTGCTGATCGGCAGCATCTTCCCGATTCACGGCGAGGATCGCATCGTCGTCACGCCGCAGGAGGTGCCGGCACTGCTCCCGGCGGCGCTGAAAGCGGTCGAGGACCGCAAGTTCGACAGCCATCACGGCGTCGACCCGGTTGCGATGCTGCGCGCGCTCTGGGTGAACGTGCGCGCCCGGCAGATCGAGCAGGGCGGGAGCACCCTCACCCAGCAGCTGGTGCGAAGCTACTTCCTGAGCACGCGACAGACGTTCACGCGCAAGATTCGCGAAGCGATCATGGCGATGGCGCTGGATGCGCACTTCACCAAGGCGGATCTCATGAACGCCTACATCAACGAGATCTTCCTCGGCCAGGACGGCGATCGCGCCATTCACGGCTTCGGGCTCGCCAGCCAGTTCTATTTCGGCAAGCCGCTCGCCGAGCTCGACCTCTCGGAGGTGGCGCTCCTCGTCGCGGTGGTCCGTGGACCCTCGTACTACGACCCGCGGCGCCATGCCGAGCGCTCGCGCGCCCGCCGCGACCTCGTCCTCAAGGTCATGGCCGAGCAGGGCATCGTGAAGGCCGAGGATGCCAGTGCCGCTGCGCGGCGGCCGCTCGGGGTCACGAGCCGGCCCGCCGGCGCCTACTACCCGGCGTACCTCGATTTCGTGCGCCGCACGCTCCGTCGCGACTATCACGACCAGGATCTCACCGAGGCGGGCCTCAAGATCTACACCAGCCTCGATCCGCGCGCCCAGGAGCAGGCCGAGCACGCGCTCGAGCGCGAGCTGGCGCGCCTCGATCGCCAGCACAAACGCCCGGAGCCGCTCGAGGGCGCGCTCGTGGTCACGACGCCGCAGAGCGGCGATGTGATCGCCATCGTCGGCGGCCGAAACGTGGGCTACGACGGCTTCGACCGCGCGCTCGACGCGCACCGCTCGATGGGCTCGCTGGTGAAGCCCTTCATCTATCTCACCGCGCTCGAGAGCGGCCGCTACAACGCCGCCACCGTGGTGCAGGACGCGCCCATCGACCTGAAGCTCGCCAACGGCCGTCACTGGCAGCCGGAGAATTTCACTCACGAGGTCTACGGGCCCGTCCCGGTGGTGCGCGCGCTCGCCGAGTCGCTCAATCTCGCCACCGTCGGCGTGGGGCTCGACGTCGGCCTGCCCAAGGTCGCCGACACGCTGCAGCGCTTTGGCCTCCCGCAGCCGCCGCTGCAGGTGCCGGCGATGCTGCTCGGCGCGGTGGAGGTTACGCCTCTCGAGGCGGCGCAGCTCTTCAACGGCCTCGCGAGCGGCGGCTTTCACAACCCGCTGCGCGCGGTGCGCGCGGTCATCAGCGCCGACGGTAAGCCGCTCAAGGCCTTCCCGCTCGAGGTGAGCCAGGTGGCCTCTCCCGAGGCCGTGTACCAGCTCGACCGCATGCTCGTCGAGGTGATGGAGCGCGGCACCGGGCGCGGAGCGCGGGCCGTGCTGCCGGCGGGGCTCACGGTGGCCGGAAAATCCGGCACCTCCTCGGACTTTCGAGACAGCTGGTTCGCCGGTTTCTCCGGCAGTCATCTCGCGGTGGTCTGGGTCGGCTACGACAGCGATGAGCCCACCGGCTTCACGGGCTCCGCCGGCGCGCTGCCCGTGTGGGCGCACATCATGGCGGGCCTCAACACGAGCTCCTGGGAGGCGCCGATGCCGGAGGGCCTTGCGGAGATGCACATCGAGTTCCCGACCGGGCTGCGCGTCGCGCCCGGCTGCTCCGACGACATGGTCGCCGTCGTGGTGCCGGGAGATGCCTCGATCCCGGCCAAGCCCGGCTGCAGCTTCCCCGATAACGGAAACCCGGTCACCACGATCCTCAACCGCGCAGAGCAGTGGCTGCGCGGTCTCGGGCACTGACGCCGCGGGGCTATGATCTCCTCCATGCGCATCTCACGATCCTCGAGCGCGGTGGTGAGCGCGTGGCTCATCGCCGCCTGCCTCTCGGGTTGCGTCGTCTCGCGTCCGGAGCCGACGTTGCCACCGGGAGCGCCGCTGCCGGGCGAGACGCCGCCGGGCGAGACGCCCCCGGGGAGCACGCAGCCCGCGCCCGGCCCCGGGGAGGCTCAGCCTCCACCGTCCGAGCGCCCGCCGGCCCAGGGGCCGCGCCAGTTCCGTCTCGGCCCCGCGGCGACTGCGCTCGTCACGCAGGCGCACGCGCAGGCCGGGAGCGGCGAGTTCGGTCAGGCCGCGGTGACCCTGGAGCGGGCGCTGCGCATCGAGCCCGACAACCCGCTGCTGTGGATCGAGCTCGGGCGCGTGCGGCTCGGCGAAGGCAACGCCGCGCAGGCCGATGCGATGGGGCGCAAGGCCGTGGCGCTTGCCACCGGGGACCCGTCTGCCCAGGCCGCGGGTTGGCGGCTGATCGCCGATTCGCTCCGTGCCCGCGGCCGCGATCCCGAGGCCGCGGATGCCGAGCAACGCGCCGGCACTCTCTCCCCGCATTAGGAGAACCGTGATGCGATCGCTCGCCGCACTCACCGCCGTCTGCCTCTCGGGCGCGGCACTCGCCGACACGACCATCCGCTACACCGTGCTGTTCGACGGCCGCCCGGGCGGGTCCGAGGTCGTGACCGTGCGTGGCGACGGCCGCGTCGATGTGGAGATGAGCTACCGCAACAACGGACGCGGCCCGGACATCAAGGAGCATTCGAGGTTCGCGCCCGATGGGACGCTCACGTCCTTCGAGGTGAAGGGCAAGTCCACCTTCGGGGCGCCCATCGACGAGAGCTACACGCGCAACGGCGGCACGGCGCGGTGGCGCTCGCTTGCGGATCGGGGCGAGGCCACCGTCACGCGGGCGGTCGCGTACGTGCCGGTGGACAGCTCCTTTACGGCGAACGCCACAATCGTGCGCGCGGCGCTCGGCGAGCCGGGCAATCGCATCGCAGCGCTCCCCGGCGGCGAGCTCACCGTCAGGAAGGTCCTCGAGCGAAGGCTCGAGTCCGGCGCGCAGAACGCCGCGGTCGCGCTCTACGCGGTCCTCGGCATCGACACTCAGCCCGACTTCATCTGGCTGACCGGCGAGGCCAACCCGAGGCTCTTCGCGCTGGTGGTACCGGGATTTGTGCGCATCGTCGAGCAGGGCTGGGAGGGGCAGGGAGCCGAGCTCGAGCGGCTGCAGGTGCAGGCCGAGCACGACTGGCTGCATGGGCTCGCCCTGAAGCTCGCGCACCGTGCGGCGGACCCGATCCTGATCCGCAACGTCCGCGTGTTCGATTCGGAGCACGCGCGGCTCCTGCCGCCTCGGGATGTGTACGTCTATCGGGGGCGGATCGCGGCGATCGTCCCGGCCGGCGCCGCGGCGCGCGACGCCGCTTCGACCGTCGACGGGGCGGGGCGGGTGCTCATGCCGGCGCTCTTCGACATGCATGCCCACGAGGACACCTGGAACCTGCTGCTGCAGATCGGGGGCGGGGTCACCACCAGCCGCGACATGGGCAACGACAACACGCGGCTGCAGCAGATCATCTCGCAGCTCGATGCGGGGGAGATCATCGGTCCGCGCGTCATTCCGTGCGGCTTCATCGAGGGTGACAGCCCTTACTCGGCCTCCGGCGGCTTTCGCGTCAAGGATCTCGAGGGAGCGCTCGATGCGGTCGACTGGTACGCCCGGCACGGCTACCGCCAGATCAAGATCTACAACTCCTTCCACCCCGAATGGGTGCAGCAGACCGCCGAGCGCGCGCACCAGTACGGCATGCGCGTGAGCGGTCACGTGCCCGCCTTCATGCGCTCGGAGGAGGCGATTCGCGCCGGCTACGACGAGATCCAGCACATCAACCAGCTCATGCTGACGTTCTTCCTCGGACCGAAGGACGATACGCGCACCCTCGCCCGGTTCTATCTCCTGGCCGACCATGCCGATGCGCTCGACCTGTCCTCGCCGCGCGTCACCGAGCTGGTCGAGCTGATGAAGGAGCGCCACACGGCGCTCGACACGACGCTCGCCACCTTCGAGGGGAGCTTCACGCAGAAGCAGGGCGAGATGGACCCGAGCTACGCTCCCGTCGCCGATCACGTTCCCGTGGCCGTGCAGCGCGGCTGGCACCGCAACTCGATGAACGTCACCGACGCGAACGCGGCGAAGTACCGGGCTTCTTATGACAAGATGGTGCAGTTCGTCGGGCAGCTCTACCGCGCCGGCGTGCCTCTCGAGGCCGGAACCGACGCCATCGCGGGTTTTACCCTCCACCGCGAGCTCGAGCTCTATGTGCGCGCCGGTCTCACCCCGAGCCAGGCGCTGCAGGTGGCCACCTGGAACGGCGCCCGCTTCACCGGGAGGCTCGATGAGCTCGGCTCGATCGAGGCGGGCAAGCGGGCGGACATGATCCTCGTGGACGGCGATCCCACGCAGAACATCAGCGATATCCGCCGCGTCAGCCTCGTCATGAAGGATGGGGTCATCTACTTGCCCGCCGAGGTCTACGAGGCGGTCGGGGTGCAGCGTTTCACGGAGTCCCCCGCGTTTCAGCTTGCACGCGAAGGGACTCCCCCCTAGACTGTTGATTACTCATCGAGACCGGCTGAGGGATAGGCCCTTAGACGCCGGGGCAACCGCCAGGCCTAACCAACCTGGAAAGGTGCCAACTCCTGCGACGCGCGCCCCGCGAGGGTCGAACGTCTACAGATGAGCGGTCAGCGTGGCCCACGGGGCGCCTCTTAGGCGCCATGAGTGGGAATGGACGCGACAGGCCCGCCTAGTCCTTGGGCGGGCGCGCTCCGCGGGAGGCCGGTGAGACTGTGCCACCCGGATGCGGAGCATCGGATGAACCTCTCGGTCGAATCGGTCCCAATAATCACCCCGCGGCTGCCCTCCGTGCGGCCGCCCGCGCCTGCCGAGCCTCCTGGGCCGGACGCCTTGAGGGCGCACCCGGTGCGCGAAGGCGTGCTCGCGATGCCGGCCGTCTTTCCGCTCGAGCACGGCGGGGAACTGCGCGATGCGCGGCTCGCCTGGCGCCTGGTCGGCGCCGCCGGGGCGCCGGTGGTGTGCGCGCTGGGCGGCATCTCCGCCAACCGCGAGGTCTGCCTCGCCAGCGATCCGCGCAACGGCTGGTGGTCGGAGATCGTGGGTCCCGGAGGTGCCCTCGACACCGACGAGTACCAGGTCCTCGGCTTCGACTACCTCGGCGCGAGCGGGGACTCCACGGGCCCGGAGCCCGGCGCCGCGGGTCCGACCGCGGAGCGCGGAGTCTTCCCCAGCATCTCCAGCTACGATCAGGCGGAGGCGCTCGCGCAGCTTCTCGATCACCTCGGCCTGGCATCGCTCGCTGCCATCGCCGGCGGGTCCTACGGCGGCATGGTGGGGCTCGCCTTCGCCGAGCGCTATCCGGAGCGGGTCGCGCGGCTGATCGTCATCGGTGCGCCGGATCGCAGTCATCCGCTCGCAACCGCCTGGCGCAGCGTCCAGCGGCGCATCGTGAGTCTCGCCGCCGCGTGCGGTCAGGCACAGGAGGGCCTGAAGGTCGCGCGCGCGCTCGCGATGACGACCTACCGGAGCGCGGCGGAGCTCGCGGCGCGCTTTGGCGGGACCGCCTCCCGCGACGGGCAGCGCTTTGTCTTCCCCGTCGAGGAGTACCTCTTCGCGCGCGGCTGCGACTACGCGACGCGCCACCGCGCGGAGTCTTTTCTCACTCTGTCGGAGTCCATCGATCTGCACCGCGTGGATGCCTCGCGCGTGTTCGTCCCCACGACGGTGGTGGCGGTCCGCGAGGATCAGCTGGTGCCGCTCGAGGACCTGCGGGCGCTCGCGGCCCGCTTGCCGCACGGGCGGCTGCACGAGATTTCCTCCATCTACGGTCATGACGCCTTCCTCAAGGAGTCGTATCAGCTGCGCGGCATATTCCGCGCGGCGCTCGGGAGCCCCAAATGAGCCAGAGGTCCGTTTCAGTCACGCCGCTGCAGGGCGCGGCCAACACCGGCGCCAGCCAGGTCACGCAGACGGTGCGCGCCGGCATCGAGTGCGGGGATGCGACCGGGTGCGTCGTGCCGCCGCTGCACCTCACCGCGACGTTCGCGTTCCGCGGCTTCGCCGAGAAGCGTGCCTACGACTACACGCGCTCCGGGAACCCGACGCGCGACCTCCTCGGCGAGGCCCTCGCCGAGCTCGAGCAGGGGGCGGGCGCGGTGGTGACCGCGAGCGGCATGGCCGCGATCACGGTCGTCGGCTACCTGCTTCCCTGCGGCGGCCGGATCGTCGCCCCGCACGACTGCTACGGGGGCACCTACCGGCTCTTCGACGCCTGGCGCCGCCGCGGTGAGCGTGAGGTCGAGTTCGTCGATTTTGCCGATGAGGCGGCGCTCTCCGCCGCGCTCTCGAAGCCCACGGCGCTGCTGTGGATCGAGACCCCGAGCAACCCGCTGCTGCGCATCACCGACATCGCCGCGGTCGCGCGCGCGGGTAAGGCCTGCGGGGCGCTGATCGCGGTGGACAACACCTTCCTCTCGCCCGCCTGGCAGCAGCCGCTCGCGCTTGGGGCAGACCTCGTAGTGCATTCGACCACCAAGTACTTGAACGGCCACAGCGACGTGGTCGGCGGCGCGGTGGTGGCGCGCGAGCGGTCGCTCCACGAGCAGCTCGCCTGGTGGGCGAATTGCCTCGGGCTGACCGGCGCTCCGTTCGACAGTTACCTGACGCTGCGGGGACTGCGGACGCTGCACGCGCGCCTCGACCACCATGGGCGCAACGCCCAGGCCCTCGCCGAATGGCTGCAGGGCGAGCCGAACGTGAGGCGCGTGTGGTACCCGGGCCTCGCCACGCATCCGGGGCACGAGGTGGCACGGCGCCAGCAGCGCGGATTCGGCGCCATCGTGACGCTCGAGCTCGAGGGCGGGCACGATGCCGTGCGGGAGTTCGTGGGCGGACTCACGTGCTTCTCGCTGGCCGAGTCGCTCGGCGGCGTGGAGAGCCTGGTGTCGCATCCGGCCACCATGACCCACGCGGCGATGGATCCGGAAGCGCGCGAGAAGGCCGGCCTCGCGGACGGTCTCATCCGCCTCTCGGTGGGGATCGAGGCGCTCGAGGATCTGCGCGAGGACCTCGCGCGGGCGCTCGCGCGCGCGGCGCGTGTGCTCCCCCCTCGCGAGCTCAGCCGGGCCGCTGCAGGCGGCTGATCACGGCGTCCCCGACCTCGCGCGTCGCGAGCGCCCGCACGTCGGCGAGCGCGATGTCGGGGGTGCGCGCGCCGTCGGCGAGCGCGCCGGCCACCGCGCGCTCGAGCGCTGCGGCCTCGGCCGAGAGCTGCAACGAGTGTCGCAGCAGCATGGCGGCGCTCAGGATGGCGCCGTAGGGGTTGGCGACGCCGCGGCCGGCGATGTCGGGCGCCGAGCCGTGGACCGGCTCGTAGATGCCGAGGCGACCTTCGCCGAGCGATGCCGAGGGGAGGAGCCCGAGCGACCCGGCGAGCATCGCCGCCTCGTCGGTGAGGATGTCGCCGAACATGTTCTCGGTGACCAGCACGTCGAAGTCCCGCGGCCGCCGGATGAGGTGCATCGCGGCCGAGTCGACCAGCATGTGCTCGAGCGCCACCTCGGGGAATTCGGCCGCCACCACGCGCGCGCTCACCTCGCGCCACAGCCGCGAGGTCTCGAGCACGTTCGACTTGTCGATCGAGGTGAGCCGCCGGCGGCGCGTCTGCGCGAGCCGCGCGGCGACCCGCGTGATGCGCTCGACCTCGGCGACCGTGTAGGTGCAGACGTCCGTGGCGCGGTCGGCTTCGCGGCTGTGGTCGCCGAAGTAGATCCCCCCGGTCAGCTCGCGCACGAACACCAGGTCCACGCCCTGGATCACCTCGGGCTTCAGCGTCGAGGCGTCGGCGAGCGCGGGGTGCACCTTCACGGGCCGGAGGTTCGCAAACGCCCCGAGCGACTGACGCAGCCGCAGAAGTCCCTGCTCGGGGCGGAGCCGCTGCCCGGGGTCCGACCACTTCGGTCCCCCCACCGCACCCAGGAGCACCGCGTCCGAGGTGAGGCACGCGCGCAGCGTCCGGTCGGGGAGCGGATCACCCTCGGCATCGATGGCCGCCCCGCCGAAGGCGAGCTCCGTGACCTCGAGCTCGTGCCCGTAGAGCTGCGCCACCCGGCGAAGACAGCGCAGCGCCTCGGCGATCACCTCCGGTCCGATCCCGTCGCCCGCGAGCACCGCCAACCGGGCCTTCATGCGCGGCGCTCGTACGCCTCGATTTCCTCGCTCCGCTCGAGGAGGAACGCGAGCTCGTCGACGCCGCGCAGCAGGCAATGCCGGGCGAAGGCCTCGAGCGGGAAGGTGACGATGCGGCCGCCGGGGAGAGCGAGCGTGCGCGCCGCCACATCGAGCGTGAGCTCCGCGCCCGGGTGGGCGAGGAGCCAGCCGCCGACCGTCTCGTCGACGGTCACCGGCAACAGGCCGTTCTTGAGCGCGTTGCTGCGAAAGATGTCGGCGATCTCGGTGCTGATCACGGCGCGGAGCCCTGAGTCGGCGAGCGCCCAGGCGGCGTGCTCGCGGGATGAGCCGCAGCCGAAGTTGCCTCCGGCGACGAGGATCCGGCAACCCTCGGCCTCCGGACGGTTGAGCGCGAAGTCGGTCCGCCGACTCCCGTCGGGAGCGTAGCGCCAATCGGCGAACAGGTGCCGGCCGAGACCCGAGCGCGTGGTGGTGGTGAGAAAGCGCGCCGGGATGATCTGGTCGGTGTCGATGTTGGCCGCCGGCAGCACCACGGTGCGCGAGGTGAGCGTCGTGAAGGGTTCCATCGTGCGCCCTCGGACTAAGGTGGCCCTACATCAGCTCGCGTGGATCGGTGACCCGGCCGCGCACCGCGCAGGCCGCGGCGGTGAGGGGGCTCGCGAGGAGGGTGCGTGCGCCGCTTCCCTGGCGGCCTTCGAAATTGCGATTGCTGGTGCTCACGCAGTACTCGCCGCGCCCGACCACATCGCCGTTCATGCCGAGGCACATGGAGCAGCCCGATTCGCGCCACTCCGCGCCCGCTTCGAGGAACACCCGATCGAGGCCTTCCGCCTCCGCCTGACGCTTGACCTGCTGCGAGCCGGGCACCACGAGCATCCTGAGGCCCGGGGCAATCCGTCGTCCGCGCAGCACGCCGGCGGCGCTGCGCAGGTCCGAGAGCCGCGCATTGGTGCAGCTGCCGATGAAGACGACGTTCACTTTCCGGTCCCGGATCGGCTCGCCGGGCGCGAGGCCCATGTAGGCGAGCGCCCGGGCGAAGGCGGCATCTCCCGGCCGCTCGGGGATCGCCTCGCCGATCGCAATGGCCATGCCGGGATTGGTGCCGTAGGTGATCATCGGCTCGACGCCGGTAGCATCGATGTCGATCTCACGATCGAAGCGGGCGCCGGCATCGGTGGGGAGCCGCCGCCACTCCTCGAGCGCGCGCTCCCGGGCTTCGCCCCCCGGGGCGCGCGGGCGGCCGGCGAGATAGTCGAAGGTCGTCTCGTCGGGCGCCACCATGCCGGCCCGCGCGCCGGCCTCGATCGACATGTTGCAGACGGTCATGCGCTCGTCCATATCGAGCGCGCGGATTGCGTCTCCCCGGTACTCGATCACGTGGCCGGTGCCGCCCCCGACACCGAGCCGCCCGATGATCGCGAGAATGAGGTCCTTCGCCGTCACCCCCGCGCGCGGCGCTCCCGTCACGTTGACTGCGAGCGTGCGCGGCCGGCGCTGCAGCAGGCATTGGGTCGCCAGCACGTGCCCGACCTCGGTGGTGCCGATCCCGAAAGCCAGCGCCCCGAAGGCGCCGTGGGTGCTCGTGTGGCTGTCGCCGCACACGACCGTCATGCCCGGCTGCGTGAGCCCGAGCTCGGGCCCGATGATGTGCACGATGCCGCGCTGGCGGTGGGTGAGGCCGAGCAGCTCGATGCCGAACCCGGCGCAGTTGACTTCGAGCTCCTCGACCTGTCGCCGGGCGGCTTCGAGCGCGATCGGCAGGCCGCCGAACACCTGGCTCGTGAGGGTCGGCGTCGAATGGTCCATGGTCGCGAGCGTGCGCTCGGGCCGCCGCACCCTCAAGCCCCGCTCGCGCAGCAGCGCGAACGCCTGCGGCGAAGTGACCTCGTGGACGAGGTGCAGGTCGACATAGAGCAGCGCGGGCGTGTCGGCGGTCTCGCCGCTCACCACGTGACGCTGCCACACCTTGTCGAAGAGGGTCTGGGGAGAGCGCGCCATCCGTGAAACCCGCGCGCGCTCAGCCGGAGGCGGCGACCCGCGGCGCCGACATGTCGACGTAGTCGAGCCAGCCCCACTGGTCGGGCGTCTTGCCCGAGAACAGGCCGAAGAACGCGTTCTGCAGCGTCTCGGTCACGGGTCCCCGCTTGCCGGCGCCGATCGGCAGCCGGTCGACCGAGCGGATGGCGGTGATCTCCACCGCGGTGCCGGTGAAGAAGGCCTCGTCCGCGAGGTAGAGAAGCTCGCGCGGAATGGCGCACTCGCGCACCTCGAGGCCGCGCTCGCGGGCGAGCCGCATCACGGTGTCGCGCGTCAAGCCCCCGAGCACCGAGTGCGCGAGCGCCGGCGTCAGCAGCACCCCGTCCTTCACCAGGAACAAATTCTCGCCCGAGCCCTCACTCAGCGTGCCGTCGGGGGCGAGCCCGATGCCCTCGGCGAAACCGAGTCGCCGCGCCTCCGCGCCGATCAGCTGGCTCGAGAGGTAGTTGCCGGCGGCTTTGGCGAGCGCCGGGAGTGTGTTCGGGGCCACGCGCTGCCACGACGAGACGCAGGCGTCGACGCCGAGCTCCTCGCCCTCGTGAGCGAGGTACTTGCCCCATTCCCAGGCCGCGATCGCCACCTCCGTCGGCGGCTCGACCTTGGGCGTCACCCCGATCTCGCCGTAGCCCCGGAAGACGACCGGCCGGATGTAGGCGCCGCGCTCGAGGGCGTTCGCCGAGATCACCTGACGGCAGGCCTCGTTGATGGCTTCCGCGGAGAAGGGGATGTTGATGCGATAGATCTTCGCCGAGTCGAACAGCCGCCGGGTGTGATCGCGGAGCCGGAAGATGGCCACCCCGCGCGGGGTCTCGTAGGCGCGTACCCCCTCGAATACCGAGGAGCCGTAGTGCAGCGCGTGCGCCAGCACGTGCACCGTGGCCTTCTCCCAGGGCACGAGCTTGCCGTTGAACCAGATGAACTGCGTGGCGGGAATGGGCATGCGGGCTCCTTGGAGGCCTGCGGCTCCTCAGGCGGGCGCCGCGGCGCTGCGCTCCTCGCGCGAGCGGGTTCCGGAGTGCGCCAGCTCGATGCGGTTGATCACTTCGAGGAACGCGCGCGTGCCGGACTCCACGATGTTCGTGCTCACGCTCGCGCCTCGATAGGTCTTGTGATTGTACTCCACGTACACCCGCGCCTCGCCCTGCGCATCCTCGCCCTCGGAAACGGCGTGCACCTCGAACTTGCGCAGCACGACCGCGATGCCGGTCGCCGCCTCGATCGCCTTGAAGGCCGCATCCACCGGCCCGTCGCCGGTGGCGCTCTTCTCGACGCTGCGGCCGTCGGCGTGACAGAGCCGCACCAGCGCGCGCGCCGGAGTGTTGCTGCGCGCCTCGGTGGCGAGCTCGGTGAGCGTCCAGGGACCGCTCGCTGAAGCCCCCGCCCGCAGCACCAGCGCCTCGATGTCCCCGTCGAACAGCTCCTTCTTCTTGTCCGCCAGCGCCTTGAACTCCTCGAACACGCGGTTGAGCTCGAGCTCATCGAGCTCGAACCCCAGCGCGCTGACCCGCTCGCGAAAGGCGTGCCGGCCGCTGTGCTTGCCGAGCACCAGGTGGCTGCGCGACAGCCCGACATCCTCGGGCCGCAGGATCTCGTAGGTCGAGTGGTGCCGGAGCATGCCGTGCTGGTGAATGCCGCTCTCGTGCGCGAAGGCGTTCTCGCCCACCACCGCCTTGTTGCGCGGGATCGGCATCCCGGTGATGCTCGAGACGAGCCGCGAGGTGGGATAGAGGCGGCTGGTGTGAATGCCGGTGCTCACGTTGAAGAACGCCGCGCGCGTCTTCAGCGCCATCACCACCTCTTCCAGCGAGCAGTTCCCGGCGCGCTCGCCGATGCCGTTGATGGTGCACTCGATCTGCCGCGCGCCGGCGACCACCGCGGTCAGGCTGTTGGCGACCGCCATGCCGAGGTCGTCGTGGCAGTGCACCGAGAGGCGCACCGTGTCGATGCCGCGGACGTTCTTGCGCAGGTAGCGGAACAGCTCCGCGAACTCATCCGGGACGGTGTAGCCGACGGTGTCCGGGATATTCACCGTGGTCGCGCCGGCGCCGATCGCCGCCTCGATCACCTGGGCGAGGAACTCGAGCTCGGTGCGCGAGGCGTCCTCGGGGGAGAACTCCACGTCGTCGCAGAGCTCGCGTGCGCGTCCGACGCCCGCCGCGGCGAGGCGCAGGATCTCGTCCTGAGCCATGTTGAGCTTGTACTGGCGGTGAATGGCGCTCGTGGCGAGGAACACGTGGATGCGGTGCCGGGGCGCCGGAGCGAGCGCGCGCGCGGCGAGCTCGATGTCCTCGAAATTGCAGCGCGCCAGTGCGCAGATGCTCGGCCCCGGCACCTCGCGCGCCACGGCCTCGACGCTCTCGAAGTCGCCGCGCGAGGCGGCCGGGAAGCCCGCCTCGATGACGTCCACGCCGAGCTCGGCGAGGGCGCGGGCGACCCGCAGCTTCTCGGGCCGCGTCATGCTGCAGCCGGGCGACTGCTCGCCGTCGCGCAGCGTCGTGTCGAAGATCAGGACTTGGTCGGGATTGGCAACCATGATCACTCCCTCAAAAGCGTCGCCGTGGTGTCAGGCCCGCTTTTCATTGAGCCAGGGCATGCGCGCGCGCAGCGCCGCGCCGACTTTCTCGATCTGACGGTCGACGTCCTCGTCGAGGAGTCGCTGGTAGTTGGCCCGCCCCGCGGCGTTCTCGCGGATCCACTGGCGCGCGAACTTGCCGCTCTGCACTTCCTTCAGCACCTTGCGCATCTCGTTCTTCACCCGCTCGTTGACGATGCGCGGTCCGCGGGTGAGATCGCCGTACTTGGCGGTCTCGCTGATGAACTGGTGCATCTTGGCGAGCCCGCCCTCGTGCAGGAGATCGACAATCAGCTTCAGCTCGTGCAGGCACTCGTAGTAGGCGACTTCCGGCTGATAGCCGGCCTCGACGAGCGTCTCGAACCCCTTGACCACGAGCTCGGTGGCGCCGCCACACAGCACCGCCTGCTCGCCGAAGAGATCCGTCTCCGTCTCCTCGGCGAAGGTGGTCTCGAGCACCCCGCCGCGTGTGCCGCCGATCGCGTGCGCATAGGCGAGGGCACGGGCGTGCGCCTTGCCGCTCGGATCCTGGGCGACGGCGAGCAGGCACGGCACGCCGCGACCTTGGGCATACTGGCGGCGCACGAGGTCCCCCGGGCCCTTGGGAGCGATGAGGACCACGTCGAGGTCCGCGCGCGGCTTGATCTGCCGGAAATGGATGTTGAAGCCGTGTGCGAAGAGCAGCGTCGCGCCCTTCCCGAGGTGCTTCTTCACGGAGTCGTAGAGCGCCTTCTGCGCCAGATCCGGCACCAGCATGGCGACGAGATCCGCGCCCTGGACGGCATCGGCGGGCTCGGCGGTCTCGAGGCCGTCGCGGCGGGCCTTCTTCCAGCTCGGTCCGCCCTTACGGACACCGACCACGACGTCGCAGCCCGAGTCCTTCAGGTTCAGGGCATGCGCGCGTCCCTGGCTGCCGTAGCCGAGCACGGCGATCCGGGCGCGTTTCAGCGCCTTGCGGTCGACGTCTTTCTGTGAATACAACCTCATTTCGCCACTCCCTCACGGGCCCGCGGGCCCCTTGCAAGCACAAAAAACCCCGCATCGGCTCATCGCCGGTGCGGGGTTTAAGATCTCTTGCTTCGCTCGTGCCTGGAATTTCGTCAGGCGTTCGCGCATGCCCCGCACCGCTCGCTCCCGCTAAGGAGCAGCAGCCGGGGCAGGGCCAGCAGCAGCGGCCGGTGCGCGGTGCGGAGCGCTGCGCGGTCAGGGGCCGGTGTTGCGTTGGGCGTCATGGATGCGAACGAAAGCCTGGTCAGCCGATGTCAGCACAAGGACCGTCGGCTTGTCAACGCGACTCGCGCTTCCCGCACCCGGCGCTGTTCGGGGCGTCCGCGCGGCGATTAAGCTTGCGCGCGTGTCCGCCGGCCGTACCGTCAAACCGAGCGCGCTCGCGGAAGGCATGTACCGCCGCGAGATCCTCCCCTGGGGGCTGCTCGGACTTGCGCTCGGGCTGGTCGAAGGGGCGACGGCGGCGGTGCTCGTCAAGCGGCACTTCGCCGGCGTCGCGCCGCGCTTCGTGGTCAATCTCGCCGTCGCGCTGGTGTCGGGCGCCCCGGCCTTCTCCAACGTGCTCTCCTTCGTATGGGCCAACGTCGCGCACGGGCGGGCGCGCGTGCGGCTGATGGTAGCGCTCCAGGGCACTTTCGCGCTGTTCGTCGGCTGCGTGGCCTTCGCCTCGCACGCGGCCGCGGGACTGGTGATCACCGTGCTCTCCATCGTGGCGGCGCGGGTGCTGTGGGGGGGCATTCTGACGGTGCGCGCGGCGGTGTGGACCGCGAACTATCCGCGCAACGTCCTGGCGCGCATCACCGGGCGCATCGCCATCGTGAATGCGATCGCGGTGGCGACCTCCGCGGCGCTCGTCGGGTGGGTGCTCGAGGCGCAGGCCATCGATGCGCGCTGGCTCTATGGCGGGGGCGCTGCGGCGGGGCTCACCGGCGCGTGGCTCTACCGCTCGATGCGCGTGCGGCGGGAGTTCCGGCTGCTGGCGGCCGAGGCGGCGAGCGGCGCGCGCAGCGACCCCTTCAGCCTGCGCATGCTGATGGAGATCCTCCGGGAGGATCCCTCGTACCGCGAGTACATGCTGTGGATGGGCATCTTCGGCGCGGGCAATCTCATCCTCACCGCGCAGCTGGTGCTGGTGTTCTCCGAGCAGCTGCACCTCTCGAGCGCCACGCAGATCGGGCTGCTCGCGGTCGTGCCGCTCATCACGCAGCCACTCTTCATGCCCTGGTGGGCGCGGCTGTTCGACGGGTCGCATGTGGTGCGCTATCGCTCCCGGCAGGGCTGGGCGATCGTGCTCGCGACCGCCGCCATGTGCGCCGGGGTGTTCAGCGGGACGCTCCCGCTCCTGTGGGTCGGGGCGGTCCTGCTCGGCGCCGCCCAGGCGGGTGCCAATCTTGGCTGGAATCTCGGTCACAATGACTTCGCCTCGATCGGCCGCGCGCAGCACTACATGGGCGTGCATGTCACGCTCACGGGGGTGCGCGGCGGCCTGGCGCCACCGATCGGCGTGCTCGCCTACATGGCACTCGAGGGGTGGCACCGCGGCGCCGGAGAGTTCGCGCTGCTGCTGCCGCTCGCCATGACGGCCGCCGGCGCCCTCGGCTTCAAGCGGATGCAAGGCGCGCTCGCCGATGCCTGAGAATTGGCCGATGCATGAAGACGAGGGTCCAGCCGATGAAAAAGAGCATTGATCCGCGCGGGTACTCGCGAATCGTGATGGACGGCGCCAGGCAGGCCCCCTCGCGCGCCATGCTCCGGGCGGTCGGGTTCCGGGACGAGGACTTCGGCCGGCCGCAGATCGGCGTGGCCTCGACCTGGGGAAACGTCACGCCCTGCAACATGCACATCGGCGATCTGGCCCGCGAGGCGTCCGTCGGCGTCGACGGCGCCGGGGGCAAGAGCGTGCTGTTCAACACCATCACGGTCTCCGACGGCATCTCCATGGGCACGCCGGGGATGCGCTACTCGCTCGTCTCGCGCGAGCTCATCGCGGATTCGATCGAGGCTGTCGCAGGAGCGGCGGGCTTCGACGGTTTCGTCGCGCTCGGGGGCTGCGACAAGAACATGCCCGGCTGCGCGATGGCCATGGCGCGGCTCAACCGTCCGGCGGTGTTCGTCTACGGCGGAACGATCCGCCCCGGCGCCGAGCGCCGGGACATCATCTCGGTCTTCGAGGCGGTCGGCGCCAACGCTGCGGGGAAGCTCTCGGATGCGGGCCTGCTCGAGATCGAGCGCACGGCCATCCCCGGGCCCGGCAGCTGCGGGGGAATGTACACGGCGAACACCATGGCCTCCGCCATCGAGGCCCTGGGCTTGTCCTTGCCGGGCAGCTCCGCCCAGGAGGCCGTCGGGGAGGAAAAGCGCAGGGACTGCCGCCGGGCGGGGGAGGCCGTCGTTGGCCTTGTACGCAGCGGCTTGAAGCCGCGCGACATTCTCACCCGGCAGGCGTTCGAGAACGCCATTACGGTGGTGATCGCGCTCGGGGGCTCGACGAATGCGGTGCTGCACCTGCTGGCCATCGCGCACGAGGCGCGCGTTCGGCTCGACCTCGACGACTTCACCCGGATCGGTCGGCGCGTGCCGGTGCTCGCGGATCTCAAGCCGAGCGGCCGCTACCTCATGTCCGAGCTGATCGCGATCGGCGGCATCCAGCCGCTCATGAAGATGCTGCTCGCAGCAGGGCTGCTGCATCCGGACTGCCTCACGGTCACCGGTCATACTCTGCGGGAGAATCTCGAAAACGTTCCCATGTACATGAGCGGACAGGACATTGTGCGCCCACTGTCGAACCCGCTGAAGAAGGACAGTCACCTCGTGGTCCTCTACGGGAACATCGCGCCAGAGGGCGCCGTGGCGAAGATCACCGGCAAGGAAGGTGAGCGCTTCGCCGGAAGGGCGCGTGTGTTCGAGGGCGAGGAGCGCGCGACGCAGGCGATCCTCGGTGGCCGGGTACGCGCCGGCGACGTGGTGGTGATCCGACGGGAGGGCCCGCGCGGGGGACCCGGCATGCGCGAGATGCTGAGCCCGACCAGCGCCATCACGGGACGCGGCCTCGGAGCGCAGGTGGCCCTCATCACGGACGGGCGTTTCTCCGGGGGCAGTCACGGCTTCGTCGTGGGGCACGTCTCCCCGGAGGCGGCCGTCGGCGGACCGATCGCGCTGCTTCGCCACGGCGACCGGATCCGTATCGACGCCGCGAGAAGGGAGCTGCACGTGGAGCTGCCCGCCGCGGAGCTGCGGCGGCGGCGCGCCGCCTGGCGGCCGCCGAAGCCCTACGCGCAAAGCGGCGTGCTCGCGAAGTACGCGCAGCTCGTCGGAAGCGCCTCGCGGGGAGCGGTGACTGAGACGATACAGGCACGTCGGCGTAACTCTTAAGACCGTGCCGGAGTTGTCAAGTGCGGAGGGCAGCGGTTACAGTTCGCGCAGCATTCGTCGCTGGGCGCAGCCGCGAACTCCGTCCGGAGGGGGTCCTTCGGGGTATAAGGGCAACGAAAAAGACGTAAGTTGGCTTTTGCTCACCGGGGCTGGTGTGTTCCGACGGGGTCACGCTAAATAACTCATGACGGTCTACGTACACGATTCCCAGTTCTTCACACGGCGCGGCGCCGTGCTGGTGGTCATCATCGGCGTGCACGTGTTCCTCGCGTGGGCGCTCGCGACGGGGCTCGCGCGCCGCGTGATGGAAGTGATCGCGCCGCCGATCCAGACCGACATCGTGGAGGAGAAAAAACTGGAGAAAGAGCCGCCGCCGCCGCCGCCGCCGGAGTTCGAGAAGCCGCCGGTGGAAGTGCCGCCGCCCGACGTTCAGATCCAGATCCCGGTGGAGACCGCCCCGACCACCGCCATCACGGCCGTCGCGGCGACACCGCACCCGGCGCCGCCGCCGCGGCCGACGAGTCGCACGGCCGCCGGCCCCGGCAAGAACTTTCCGATTTGCGACGATTACTACCCGCCCGCCTCGCGGCGCCTCGAGGAGCAGGGGGTCACGGTGGTCGCCTTCTGCGTCGATGCGAGCGGCAAGCTCACGGGCGACCCGACGATCGGACAGAGCTCCGGGAGCGCGCGTCTCGATGAGGCGGGCCTGAAGTGCGCGAAGTCGGGCTCCGGCCGTTACAAGGCGCCGACGGAAGACGGGAAGCCTGTGGCCGGGTGTGGCCGCTTCGCCGTCAGGTTCCAGATCAAGTGATAGGCAATGCGCCGCACGGTGCGGCCTAATTTCCGATTTCGAGGAAAACTAAATGGAAAACCAACCCACCGTCTCAACCGACAACCCTTACGGCCTGGCCGCGCTCTGGGCGACCGGGGACATCATCGCCCGCGCCGTGCTGGTCATCCTGCTGATCATGTCACTCGCTTCCTGGTACGTGATGCTCACGAAGCTGTGGGACCAGCGCAAGCTCAAGCAGTCCGCGCGGGTGGTCGAGAAGCAGTTCTGGTCCGCGCCCTCCATCAAGGATGGCGTCGACCGGCTGAAGAAGGGCGATGACTTCCGCGGCATCGCGGAGGACGGATTGCGCGCCGCCTCGCATCACGACGGGCGCCTGACCGACCGCATCGACCTGAACGAGTGGATCACCATGTCGCTGCAGCGCGCGGTGGAGCAGGTGAACAGCAAGCTCCACAACGGGCTGGGGCTCCTCGCCACCGTCGGCTCGGTCGCCCCGTTCGTCGGGCTGTTCGGCACGGTGTGGGGCATTCTGGGCGCCCTGGTGAATATCGGCGTCGCTGGCCAGGCGAGCATCGACAAGGTGGCCGGTCCCGTCGGCGAGGCGCTCATCATGACGGCCATCGGGCTGTTCGTCGCGGTGCCCGCGGTCATGGGTTACAACTGGCTGCTCGGTCGCAACAAGGTCATCCAGGACGCGCTGCGGAACTTCGCCTCCGACCTGCATGCCTACCTGGTGAGCGGAGCTCGCGTCGGCGGCGAAAGCGGCGGGGCGCGGGCGGCCGGCGCCAAGGCGTCGGCGATCGGCAAGTGAGACCTCGGCGCTTTAAGGAGTAGCTGGCCATGGCCATGAGTGTGGGTTCGGGTGGCGGGGGCGAAGTCAAGGTGATGGCGACCATCAACACCACGCCGCTAGTGGACGTGATGCTGGTGCTGCTCATCATCTTCCTCATCACCATTCCGGTGATCACGAAGACCGTGAACGTGACATTACCGAAAGCGGTCAATATCCCGACGCAGACCAAGCCCGAGAACATCACCATCGCCGTCGACAAGGACGGCAGGATCTACTGGAACGACAAGGCGGTGCCGGACCGCGATGCGCTGCTCGCCTACCTCAAGGAAGCCGCGGTGCGCAAGCCGCAGCCCGAGGTCCACATCCGCGCCGATAAGGAGACTCGTTACGAGGCCATCGGCCGCGTCATGTACGCGATTCAGCGCGGCGGCATCGTCAAGGTCGGCTTCCTGACCGAGCCCGACCGCGGCATACACGGCTACCGCTGACAGGGAGCTCACGCAATGGCAATGAGTGTCGGTACCTCCGCCGGGGATACCTTTTGCGACATCAACACCACGCCGCTCATCGACGTGATGCTGGTGCTGCTCGTCACCCTCATCGTGACGCTGCCGATCATGACCCACGCGGTGAAGCTCGACATGCCGAACGTCACCAACCCGCCGCCGCCGCCGCCCACGCCCCCCGAGGTCATCGAGCTCGAGATCGACTTCGACGGCACGGTGGTCTGGAACGGCACACCGGTGTCGAGCCTGCAGCAGCTCGAGAGCTTCTTCCACGCCGATCGGGACAAGGATCCGCAGCCGGAGATTCACCTGCGGCCGGATAGGCGGGCCAAGTACGATGTGGTGGCGAGGGTGCTGGCGGCCGCGCAGCGCAACCACATGAAGAAGATCGGCTTCGTCAATGTGGCCGAGTTCAGGGACTGAGGATCCAACGCAATGTTCACCCACAAGCTCAAGCTCACCCGCGCGGCCGTACGCGCGCTGTTCGCTAGCGCCCTCATTGCCGGCTGCGCCGGAGTGCTGCTCGCGGCACCCGCGCTCGCGGAGGAGGGCAAGAACAACGTCAGCGCCAAGATGGCCAAGCCGCTCAAGGCCGCGCAGGACGACTTGACGGCCAAGAGGTACTCGGACGCCATCCTCAAGCTCAAGGAGTCGCAGGCCAGCCCCGGCAAGTCGCCGTACGACCAGCACGTGATCAACGAGATGCTGAAAGTGGCCTACGTGAGGACGGGGAACTACGCCGACGCCGCCAAGGTCATGGAAGCCGAAATCGACGACGGTTTCGTGCCGCAGTCGGAGCTGCAGGGGCTGGTACGGGGCCTTGCGCAGGTCAACTACCAGATCAAGAACTACGAGAAGGCCATCGAGTTCGGCAACCGCGCCATCAAGGGAGGGTTCGCGGACGAGGAGCTGCGGACGCTGGTGGGCCAGGCGTATTACTTGAAGGGCGACTGGAAGGGCACGCTGCACTTCGAGGAAGGCCAGGTGGATAATGTGATCAAGGAAGGCCGCACACCCAAGGGCGAGGCGCTGCAGCTCATCCTGAGCGCCTGCGCCAAGCTGAACGACCAGCCCTGTGAGACGCGTGCGCTCGAGCGGGTCGTCACCTACTACCCCAAGCCCGACTACTGGTACCAGCTGCTGTTCACGCTGCGCCAGCAGACCTCGGGGAACGACGCCAACACGCTCCAGACCTACCGTCTCATGTCCGAAGTCGACGTGCTGAAGAATCCGGAGGATTACACCGAGATGGCGCAGCTCGCACTCGAGGCCGGCTCACCCGGCGAGGCGCAGCGCATCCTCGAGAAGGGCATCGCGAAGGGAGTCTTCGCCGACCAGCGCGCGAAGCAGAAGAACGAGCGGCTGCTGGAGAGCGCGAAGAAGGCCGCGGCGACCGACCGGGCAAGCCTGCCGCGGATCGCGAAGGAGGCCGACGCCGCCGCCACCGGGGCGAAGAACGTGGGCCTCGGACTGGCGTATTTCGGCTACGGGGAGTACGACAAGGCGGTCGAGGAGATCTCCAAGGGCCTCACCAAGGGTGGGCTGCGCAGCGAGGGCGAGGCGCGACTGCTGCTCGGCATCTCGCAGCTGAAGGCCGGCCACAAGGAGGACGCGGCCAAGACCTTCCATGCCGTGAAGGGCGATCCCTCGCTCGAGCGACTCGCCAATCTCTGGACGCTGCACGCCAAACAGGCTTGAGGCGGGCGCGCGGCCGCCGGCGCTGAATCAAGGAGCAAAGGAGACGATATGGCTATCAAGGCGGGCGAGCGCATGCCCAAGGGCACGCTGAAGAAAATGACCAAGGAAGGGCCCAAGGACGTTTCGACCGATGAGCTCTTCAAGGGCAAGCTCGTCGTGCTGTTCTCGGTCCCGGGCGCCTTCACGCCGACCTGCGACGCCAAGCACCTGCCCGGCTTCGTGCAGCTCGCCGATCAGCTTCGCGCCAGGGGCGTCGACACCATCGCCTGCATGGCCGTGAACGACGTGTTCGTCATGAACGCCTGGGGCAAGGCCTCGGGCGTCGGCGACAAGATCCTGATGCTCGCGGACGGCAACGGCGATTACGCCCGGGCCCTCGGACTCGAGCTCGACGCCAAGTCCTTCGGCATGGGGCTCCGTGGCCAGCGCTTCGCGATCATCGTGAAGGACGGCCTGACCACGCAGGTGAACGTGGAGGCCCCGGGGGCCTTCAAGGTATCGGCCGCCGAGTACGTCCTGGGCCAGCTGTAGCGTCTAAATAAGTCGCTCGATCTCGGGGATGATCTGGAACAGATCGCCCACGAGCCCGAAGTCGGCGACCTCGAAGATCGGCGCTTCGGCGTCCTTGTTGATGGCGACTATAGTGCGCGCATCCTTGATGCCGGTGAGGTGTTGGATCGCGCCCGAGATTCCAACCGCCACGTACAGCTCCGGGGCGATGATCTTGCCCGTCTGGCCGACCTGCATCTCGTTGGGCGCGTAACCGGCATCCACCGCGGCGCGTGAGGCTCCCACCGCCGCCCCCAGCTTTCCGGCGAGGCTGTAGAGGATCTTGAATCCTTCCGCGCTCCCGAGCGCGCGGCCGCCGGAGATCACCCGCGCGGCGGTCTGAAGGTCCGGGCGGTCGCTCCTGGCCGCCGAAACCGACACGAAGCGGGTATGCGTCGGGAGCTGCGCGCTCACCGCGACCTTCTCGACCGGCGCCGGGGTCGCGGCAGGCCCCGCGGCCTCGAAGGAGGCCATGCGTACGGTACCCACGATCTTTCCGTCGCCGGCCGCTTCGACGGTGAGGATCGCATTGCCGGCGTAGATCGGACGGCGGAAGCGCGTCGGGCTCTCGATGGCCATGATGTCGCTCACCTGCGCCGCGCCGAGCAGCCCCGCGACGCGCGCCATCAGATCCTTCCCGAAGGTGGTGGAGGGGCCGAGGACGTGGGTGAAGGGCCCCGACAGCGCGACCAGCTGCGGCGCCACCACCGACGCGAGCGCGTGCTGGTTGGCCGGATTCTCGACGGCCAGCACGCCGCTCACGCCCGAAAGGCGCGCAGCCTGCGCCGCGACGGCCGCGGCATCGACCGCGCATACCGCGACGCTGATCTCGGCGCCGGCAACACCAAGGGCGCAGGTGACGCACTTGGCGGTGCTCACGTTGAGCTTCGCGCCGTCGTGCTCGGCGACGATCAGGACCTTCCAGCTCACAGCAGCCCCTTCTTCCTCAGCGCCTCGACGAGCTCGGCCGCGTCCTTCACCCGGACGCCTTTCTGTCTCTGCGGCGGCGGCTCGAAGCGCACGAGCTTCAGCTGCTGGCGCTGCTCGACGCCGAGCGCGGCGAGCGCGACGGTGTCGAGCGGCTTTTTCTTCGCCTTCATGATGTCCGGCAGCTTCACATAGCGGGGCTCGTTCAAGCGCAGGTCCGTGGTGACGACCGCCGGCAGGTCGACTTCCAGCGTCTCGAGTCCGGCATCGACTTCGCGCGTCACGCGCGCGCTCGAGGGTCCGAGCTCGAGCTTCGAGGCATAGGTCGCCTGGGGGCGATTCCACAGCGCCGCGAGCACCTGTCCGGTCTGGCCGTTGTCATCGTCGATCGCCTGCTTGCCGAGGATCACGAGCAGCGGCTGCTCGCGCTCGACGAGCTTCAGCAGCGCCCGCGCCGCAACCAGCGGCTCGACCACGCCGTCGGCCTGCACCAGCACGGCGCGATCCGCCCCCATCGCCAGCGCCGTGCGCAGCTGCTGCTGGCAGTCCGCCGGGCCCACGGTGGCGACGACCACCTCCTCGGCGCCGCCGCGCTCCTTGATGCGCAGCGCCTCCTCGAGCGCGATCTCGTCGAAGGGATTGATGCTCAACTTGACTCCGTCGGTGACCACACCGCTCCCATCGGGCTTCACCCGGATGCGCACGTTGTAGTCCACGACGCGCTTGATGCCGACCAGGATGCGTCTCATTTGGAGCCTAAGTATAGCGGGGGCGCCGCAGGCGTTGTTGACGTAACGTGCCGCGCCGTTGACGGATTGCGCGTGCGGTCCCTGAGCCACCCCGTGAAAAAAGCGCTTGCCGCGCCGGGTGAGCGCGCCGCGCTCTACAAGACGCGCAATTTCCCGGGGGCCCCGGTACAGTCGCTCGCCATGCTGAGCTACGCGCTGCGTCGCATCGCCGGGTTCGTGCCGACGCTGCTCGTCGTCATCACCGCATCCTTCTTCGTCATGCGGCTCGCCCCCGGCGGACCCTTCGACCAGGAGCAAGCGCTGCCGCCCGCGGTGCGCGCGAATCTCGAGCGGCTCTATGGGCTCGACGAGCCGCTCACGCTGCAGTACGCGCACTACCTGCGCGCGCTCGTGCACGGGGACTTCGGGCCCTCGCTCCGGCAGCGCGATTTCACGGTCGGCGATCTCATCGCGCAGGGGCTGCCGCTGTCGGCGACGCTCGGCATCGCGGCGCTGCTCCTGGCGCTGCTGGTCGGCATTCCGGCGGGCATCGTGGCCGCGCTGCGCCGGGACCGCCCCGCCGACTATTGTCTCAATGTGTTCGCCGCGCTCGCCCTGGCGCTGCCGAGCTTCGTGACCGGCCCGCTGCTGGCGCTCGTGTTCGGCCTCTACCTTCGCTGGCTGCCGGTCGGTGGCTGGCAGCCGGGGGCGCCGCGCTACCTGGCGCTGCCGGCGCTGACGCTGGCGCTGCCGGTGGCGGCGAACGTCGCGAGGCTCACGCGCGCGAGTCTCCTCGAGGTGCTCGGCGCTCCCTACGTGCGCAGCGCCCGGGCACGCGGCCTCGGTGCGGCGCGCGTGCTGTGGGGGCACGCGCTGCGACCGGCTCTGACGCCGGTGGTGAGTTACCTGGGTCCGGCGGTGGCGTTCGTGGTCACGGGCTCGCTGGTCATCGAGACGGTGTTTGGTTTGCCGGGCAGCGGGCGCTACCTGGTGCAGGGCGCGATCGACCGCGATTACCCGCTGGTCATGGGCATGATCGTGGTCTACGGTGCGCTCACCCTGTCTCTCAACCTCGTCGCCGATCTCCTGCACGGTTGGCTGGACCCGGGCGTGCGGCATGAATGAGGCCCGCGCCCCCCGGGGCCCCGGATGGTGGAGCGATGCGCGGCGGCGTCTCTCCGCCAACCGCGCCGCCCGTGGCGCATTGGCCCTGATCCTCCTGATCGCGCTCCTGTCGGCGCTCGCGCCCTTCCTGAGTCCCTGGAGCTACGACAGCATCGACTGGCGGCACCTCGCACGCCCCCCCGGCCGCATCGCCGCGCACTGGTTCGGCACGGACCGCCTGGGACGCGACCTGTTCGTGCGCACGCTCTCGGGCGTGCGGCTCTCGCTCCTGATCAGCGTGCTCGCGAGCCTCGTCAGTCTCGCGATCGGCATCGCCTGGGGCGCCATCGCGGGGCTCGCAGGCGCTCGCACCGACGCCTGGATGATGCGCTTCGTCGACGTGCTGTACTCGCTTCCGTATCTCTTCATCGTCATCATCCTGACCACGCTGTTCGAGCGCGGGAGCATGGGGGTTCTGCTGCTCTCGCTCGGAGCCGTGGGTTGGCTCACGACCGCGCGCATCGTGCGCGCCGAGACGCGCTCTCTCAGGCGCCGCCAGTTCGTCGAGGCGGCGCGCGCGCTCGGAGTGCCGCCGGCGGCGCTGCTGCTGCGGCACATCGTGCCGAACCTCCTGGGCCCGGTGCTGGTGTACGCCACCCTCACCGTGCCGCAGATGATCGTGTTCGAGAGCTTCCTGAGCTTCCTCGGGCTCGGAGTGCAGGAGCCGCACGCGAGCCTCGGCAATCTCATCCTCGTCGGCGCCGAGGAGATGGAGTCGGCGCCGTGGATGCTGCTCGTGCCCGCGGCGTTCCTCGTGGGCCTGCTGCTCAGCCTCAATTTCCTCGGCGACGGCCTGCGCGATGCCCTCGATCCCCGCGAGCACTGATCCGACTCGCGCCGGGGCCGCGGATGGCGCGCCGGAGGCGGAGGCGGTGCTGCGCCTCTCGGCGCTCACGGTCGCCTTCGACACGCCGGGGGGCACGGTCACCGCCGCGCGCGAGGTCACGCTCGCCGTCGCCCGCGGCGAGTGCCTGGGTGTGGTCGGGGAGTCGGGCGCCGGCAAGAGCCAGCTGTTTCTCGCAGTGTTGGGCCTCCTGCCGGGGAACGGCCGGACGCAGGGGAGCGCTCGCTTTCGTGGCAG
>Ga0209267_1000110_pt1 | contig 57092 bp, 49 predicted proteins | sample GraSoiAngelo_137_FD_185894 | JGI IMG/M metagenome (GOLD analysis project Ga0209267, IMG submission 185894) | Grasslands soil microbial communities from the Angelo Coastal Reserve, California, USA - 14_0929_09_30cm (SPAdes) (version 2) | ecosystem: Environmental > Terrestrial > Soil > Grasslands ... | reverse complement strand
GCGGGTGACTCAAATTCTCGCCGATAAAAAAGCGCGGGTGGTCAACATCGACGCCACTGTCATCGCGGAGGCGCCGAAGATCGCACCGCACATTCCAGCGATGCGAAAAGAAATTGCAAAGGCGATCGGAGTTTCGGACGCGGAAGTGAGCATTAAGGCAACAACGAACGAGCGTCTCGGCCCGATCGGCCGCGGCGAAGGCATCGCCGCGATGGCGATTGCGATGATCGAACAAAGTTAAGAATGCCGCTGCGCTTCTTTAATACTTACTCGCGCAAACTCGAGGACTTCACGCCGCGCGACGCGAAGAATCGCAAGATCGACATCTACACCTGCGGACCGACGGTTTACAGCCGCGCCCACATCGGAAATTTTCGGGCTTACATTTTCGAAGATTTGCTTCAGCGTCATCTCGAGGCGCGCGGATTCAAAATTCATCGCGTCATGAACATCACCGATGTCGATGACAAGACGATCCGCGGCGCGCGCGAGGCTAAAGTTCCCCTGCAAAAATTTACGCAGCAATTCAAGGACGCGTTCTTCGAAGACGCGGAAAAGCTGCGGATCAAACGCGCGGATGATTATCCCGCCGCGACCGATCAGCGTTACATCGAGAAAATGATCTCGATGATCAGCGCACTGATTGCCAAGGGTCTCGCTTATCAAGCTGACGACAAATCGGTCTATTTTCGGATCAACAAATTTCCGAATTATGGAAAGCTCGCACATTTTGATCTGACGGAACTGCGGTCCACTGGCCGCGTGAAACATGACGAGTACGACAAAGAACACATCGGCGACTTCGCGCTTTGGAAAGCGTGGGACGAAGAAGATGGCGATGTGAAATGGGATTCGCCATGGGGACCGGGACGTCCCGGCTGGCACATCGAGTGCAGCGCGATGGCGACCGCGCTCCTCGGCGATCAGATCGACATCCATTGCGGCGGTGTAGACAATATCTTTCCGCACCACGAAGCGGAGATCGCGCAGAGCGAAGGCGTGACCGGAAAACAATTTGTGCGGATGTGGCTGCACTGTGCGCATCTTCTGGTCGACGGTCAAAAGATGTCGAAGTCGTTAGGAAATTTTTATACGATCCCTGACGTCCTTGCGAAAGGCTACACCGGTCGTGAAATCCGTTATGCGCTGATCCGAGTGAATTATCGGACTCAGCTCAATTTCACCTGGGATGGAATGAAGGAAGCACGGGAGTCGTTGGGCCGGATCGATGATTGGTTGCAGCGTTTGCGCGAAGTCGCTGGAGATAAAAAGGGCAATCCTAAGATCGACATCCAGCTCGGTCACGAATTCGAAGAAGCTCTCGACGACGACCTGAACATTTCGGCAGCGCTCGGTTTCCTTTTCGAGACGATTCGCGACACGAATCGCGCGATGGATCAAAACAAACTCGACGCGAAGACCGCGGTCGCGTGGCTGAATTGGTGGGACCAAATCAACAAAGTCCTCGATTTTGAAAGCGATGGAGCGGAGTTGCCCGAGGAAGTGGCGACGCTGGCCGAAGCGCGGGCGCAAGCGAGGCTTGCAAAAGATTTTCGGAAAAGCGATGAATTGCGCGACAAGTTGAATGCGCTCGGTTGGGAAGCGCGCGACACCAAGGACGGACAGAAGATAACGCGACGCGCCGGCGCTTGACGAAATGTTTGCGCCCGCACAATTCCTCAGCCTCGAACACACGGCCCACCCGAAATTGTTCGAAGATCAGAATTACGTTTGGAATGCGCTCAAACAGATTTCGAGCTATTTACAATTTCGTCTAAAACCGGCGGTGCTGGGCGAACTCGTGGGACGGCCATTCATCGGCAGCAACGTTTTCGTCGGCCGCGGCACGATTGTTGAGCAAGGCGCGGTGTTAAAAGGACCGGCGTGGATCGGAGAGAATTGCCATATCCGCAGCGGCTGTTACGTGCGCGAAAATGTCGTCATCGGAAACGGAGTTGTCATGGGAAATTCTTGCGAGTTCAAGAACAGCATTATTTTCGATGAAGCGCAGGTGCCGCATTTCAATTACGTTGGCGATTCGATTCTTGGATTTAAAGCACATCTCGGCGCCGGCGTAATTTTGTCGAATGTGAAACTCGATCACGGCGAGATCGCCGTGGCCGGACCCGACGGCAACATTGCGACCGGCCTTACCAAGTTCGGCGCGATCGTGGGTGATCGGACTGAAATCGGCTGCAACGCGGTGCTTAATCCCGGTTCAGTTATGGGCCGCGATTGTCTCGTCTATCCAAACGTGAATTTTCGTGGCGTGTTGCCGGAAGGCAGCGTGGTGAAGATTCGCCAAGAGCTGCAGATTTTGGAACGGCGCGATCGCAAAAAGTAAGACTGTGCTTTGGCTCCGGCAAAACTGAACCGGCTGGCTTGCCAAGCCGTAGTCTTGGAGCGACGGCGCAATTATTTAGAGACTGAAGCCCGCCTTCATTTCACTCCGGCGTGGCAGCCTTTTTCGCTTTTGCTTCGCTCCCAGCGAAGGCTGGCGGATGGGGAGGGATTATCCAAAGCTGCGCTTTGGCTCCAGCTTTAGAGCTTCGCTCTTAACCCTTGCGCGTAACGCGCCCCACCGGTCGAACGGCGTTCGAATCTCCGTTATGCGGTTGCACAGGGCCAGACCACATACACGGTAATTTTATCAGCATGCTGGCGGATGGGGAGGGATTCGAACCCTCGGTGCCTTTCAGCACACACGCTTTCCAGGCGTGCACAATCGACCACTCTGTCACCCATCCCTTGGTCGAGAATCGTAAGATCGACAATCAGAGTTGCAAGCGGCGGAACAATTCGTCGAGCGGCAGTTGAATGCCGATGAAAAATTCGCCGAAGTCCGCGTACTCCGCGCTCACCGGATCAAAACGCATTTCGTAAACGATTGCCTTAATTTGAAACGTGTCGCGCGCAAATAGGGTCACGCCCCACTCGGCATCATCGAGACCGGTCGAGCCGGTGATGAGCTGTTTCACCTTGCCCGCGTATTGACGGCCAACCGTCGCATGTCCCTTCATCAACTTTCGGCGCTCATCGCAAGGCAGCGCGTACCAGTTGCGCTGTTCGCCGCGGCGTTTGCTCATATTATAGAAGCAAACGACCGGCCAATCGGGCAGCGTCGGATAAACACGCTCCTGCCGGTAATGTTTGATTCGTTCGCGAAACGTGGCGAGCGCTTGTTCCAATTTTGCCGGATCGCGTTTCGTCTCCTCGTCGAGTGAGGCGGTATATTCCTCTTCGGTCGTGATGTATTCGCTTTCTTCGGTGAGCGACAAATAACTGTAAACCGGCGTCAGCACATCGGCTCCTAACGAAAGCGAAAGTTGTTTCTCGACCTTGTTTGCGTCGTGCAAATCCGCCGTGATTAACATGAAGCCGAGGTCCGCCTTCGGCGTGACCACGCTGAGAGTCAGCAGCTGGGTCGAGTCCATCGCGCGAACTTCCTGCACGATTTTTGCGAGATTGGTTTTCGCTGCATTTTGCTCGTCGCGACCGAGCAACTGCCATTGGCCGTACTCGATGTGATAGAACAAATGCAGACAGTGCCAGCCTTCTTCCGGAACGAGAGTCGTGTTCTTGTCGGTCACGGCGTAAATCTAAGTAGCAACACCAAGATGTCGATCTTGCATGCTTGTCACGCCGTAGCCTTGGCGAAGACGGGTCGATGTATCAGGGCATGGCGGTTTGCGCCGAAGGCAGATGCGCCACGCAATATTCCTCGCCATCGCGCGCGACGCGAAAATCGAGATTGGGATCAGTCAGTTCGGTTGCGCCGCAGACCGCGCATTTGTGAAGCGGTTCGGCTTCGCTGCGCGCGTGATCTTCAAAACGTTTCCTGCGGCTGGAGACTTCGTGACGATGCCGCGCTCGATAAACAAATTCGGGTCCGAAGAAAATCAGGTAATTGGCAAGCGCCGCGACCAAAGCCGCTCGATACGAATTTGGATTAGTAAAAAATCCCAGGAGCAAGAACGCCCCGGCAATCCAAGCGAGCCACTTGATTCTGACCGGCAAAATGAAAAGGATGTAAATGATTTCCTCCGGATAAAAGTGGGCGAAGGCCAGGAACAACGACATCAGCAGCATCGAGTTCGAAAAATTGCTGCCGAAGAAAAACGCGGCCGCGGTGGTGCCGATCATCCCAACCAAAACGTAAAGCGTGAGACGAAACGATCCCCAGGCGCGGTCGAGACCTTCACCGATCCACCAAAGAAACCAGAGCGCGAACAAAACCCACAGCGGGCTCTGACTTTGAGGAATGAAAATGTAAGTGACCAGCCGCCAGACTTCACCGTGACGAATGCGAACGGGATCAAGCGTGAGCATGGAAGTGAAACCGGGCAGCAACCAGGCCAGGCCGAAGACGAGGGCGGCGAACCCGACAAGAATGCGCGGCAATCCCGGGATTCCGAGAAAACCGAAGCGGCGCTCAAGTCTGTCCAGCAAACTCATCGCTGCGGAAAGTAGCGCAACAATCCCGCACCTCAATCCTCTCAACGCTCCGCCCGGTCGCGACCCCGGGGAGGCGGACAACACGTGAATTTTGATTTAGGGGAGAAATGCGAGCGAGCGAAATCTTTCCTCTCCTCCTCGGTCCAGGAGAGGATGAAGGTGAGGAGTGGAAATCGAGCCAGCGGTTCGAGTCGTTTTCACGCGGCTTGCGCCACATGCTTCCAAGTCTAGTTTGGCGCGTGACCGAAGCCGCGCAGAAAAAGACGCCGCTTTACGACGAGCACGTAAGACGCGGCGCGAAGATGGTGCCGTTCGCCGGATGGCTGATGCCGGTTCAATACACCAGCATTGTGGAAGAACATCAGGCCGTCCGAAAGAACGTCGGCATGTTCGACATTTCGCACATGGGCCAATTGATCGTCGATGGCAGCGATTCGCGCAGTTGGCTGAATACGATGCTGACCAACAACATCGACAAGTTGGAGGTTGGCCAGGGCCAATACACTTTTTTGCTGAACGAACGCGGCGGAATCATCGACGACTTGATTGCGTATCGCATCAGCGACAAAAAATTTCTCCTCGTCGTGAACGCATCGCGCACGGACGAAGATTTCGAATGGCTGGATGGACATCGTGCAAATAATGTTCGTCTCGGAGACCGCAGCGCTCATTTTGGTGGTGTCGCGATTCAAGGGCCGCGCGTCACCGAGCTTTTCGTGAATCTCCCAGCGCGTAATCATATTGTCGATCTTGAGCTAGATGGAATGCCGATCTCGATGGCGCGGACGGGGTACACTGGCGAAGACGGCGTCGAAGTTTTCTTTCGCAAAAGCGATGCGATCAAGTTCTGGAATCTAGTGCTCGAAAAAGGCAAAGACCTTGGGATTAAACCGTGCGGTCTCGGCGCGCGCGACACGCTCAGATTGGAAATGTGTTATCCCCTCAACGGATCCGATCTTTCGCCGGAACGAAACCCGGTCGAAGCCGGGCTCGGCTTCTTTGTCGATTTCACGAAACCAAATTTCATCGGACGGGACGTTTTGCTAAAAACAAAAGAAAACGGTTCGCGTGAAAAACTGGTTCCGTTTAAAATGAACGATAAAGGTCCGCCGCCGCGACCGCATTATTCTGTTTTCGAAAATGGCGAACGCATCGGCGAAGTGACCAGCGGCACGCTCTCGCCGAGCTTGAACTGGGGCGTCGGTATGGCTTACATCACTGCGCCGCACGCGAAAATCGGCGCCAGGATCGACATCGAGATTCGCGGCCAGAAATTTCCGGCCACGATCGAGAAAAAACCGCTCTACAAAAAATCATGAACGTTCCAGACGATTTGCTTTACACCGAGAGTCACGAATGGATTAAGCGCGAGGGCGGCAAAGTCCGGGTCGGCATCACCGATCACGCCCAATCTGAATTGACTGACGTGGTGTACGTCGAGCTGCCGAAAATGGATCGTCAGGCTAACGCAAAAGAAGCAATCGCGGTGGTCGAATCAGTCAAGGCCGCGAGCGACATTTACGCACCGGTGAAAGGCACAGTTGTCGAAGTGAACAAAGCGCTTGAAGCCGATCCGGGCTTAATCAACCGCGAACCATTCGGTCAGGGCTGGATCTTCGTCCTCAAGATCGACAACGCCGACGATCTCAAGAATCTGAAAGACGCCGCGGCGTATAAACAACAGATCGGGTAAGGCTCGTCGTGTCTAGCATTCTGGAGTCTCACCGTTAAAGATGGTGACACCGCCTCGCTACAGGTCTGGAGAAGAGGTGCGCCGATGTCATATCTTACAACGGTCAGCGCGGTAAAGTCGTGTTTGTCATCGAACGTGGAGAGTACAGCCCGGATCTTCCCGAGAAAGACTGGAGCCATCACAAATGCGGTTTTATGATTCGGTTCGACAATTCGGCCCTGCTCATGCTCGAAGATGCCGACGAAGATTTGGCGATCGTGACGCGCTTTCGAGCGGAGAAGTAGCGGCAAGAGTCGCGCTAATTCAGGAGCGTCCTGGCCGCCAAATCAGTCTTTGCCGAACAACAGTTCGTCGACGCCGAGGAGAACTTCTTCGACACGGATGGGCGCAGCGAAAAAGCTGTAGCCGCTGAGAATTCCGCCGGAAACCATTTGGCTTTCCGGGCGAAGGTTGCTAAGCGAAAGAATTGGCGTGCCTTTGAGCGCCGCGTCGCTGTTGATTTCGCGCTCGATATTTCGTCGATCCTGGCCGGCGGTATCGACCAGGATGAGATCGGGCTGGAACCAACGGGCGGCGTTGAGCGCCAGTTTATCGTCGTGCTCCTCGCGAATGAGATATTTCCCGGCGCGTTCCAGGGCGCGCCGGATGAGGCGAGTGACGCCGGGTTCGTGATCGATTAAGAGGATTTTTTTTGGAAATTTCATAGTGGTAAATGGTTGATGTTCCCCATGCCCGAGCATTGGATGTGCCATCGCTGGGGGTCGGAGGCCGCAATCGTTCCTTTCATCTTAGCGACGCTGTGCTTAATTTTCGGTTCGCCGATGAGCAGCAAGGCCAAGGTCGCAGCCCCAGAGTTGAATTTCGAGAAAGCGATGGACCGACTCGAGGCGATTGTCGAACAAATGGAAACCGGCAAGTTGCCGCTCGAGGATTTGATCGTGCGCTACGAAGAAGGAATGAACCTGGTGAAGGTTTGCCAGGAACGATTGACCAACGCCGAACAAAAGATCGAGATCATCGCCCGCAACAACGCGGGCAAGCCAGTAGTTAAAAATTTTGAAGCCGCTGCCGAATCGTCGAACGATAACAAGGCGGACGAAAAGGAACTAAGAAATGACGAAGTCAGACTCTTCTGAGACGACAGCAACCGCCGCGCCGCAGCGCCTACTCGACGGAATCCGCTCGCCGGCGGACATCAAAGCATTGCGCGAACAGGACCTGCCGCAGCTCGCGCAAGAAGTGCGCGGTGAGCTGATCCGCGTCTTGTCGCAAACAGGCGGACATCTCGGTCCGAATCTCGGCGTGGTCGAGCTCACGATTGCGCTGCATCGCGTCTTCGATACACCGCGCGATCGATTCGTGATGGACGTGAGCCATCAAGGTTACGTCCATAAACTGTTCACTGGCCGACTCGACCGTTTTTCAACGATGCGCCAGTTTGGCGGACTCAACGGTTTTCTTCTGCGCACCGAAAGCGAGCACGATTGCTACGGCGCCGGACACGCCGGCACGGCGCTTTCGGCTGCGCTCGGGATGGCGGTGGGACGCGATTTGAAAGGCGGCGGCGAGAACATTGTGGTGATAGCGGGCGATGCCGCGTTCACCAACGGGATCAGTTACGAAGCGCTCAACAATATAAAGTCGCAAACCAAGCGCTTCATCGTCGTGCTGAACGACAACGAGTGGTCGATTGCCAAAAATGTCGGCGCGATCGCGAATTACTTTAACCGGATCGTGACGAGCGAGACTTATGCGCACTTGCACGACAAAGCGCGTGATTTCGTAGAATGGATTCTCGGCAAGACGGGCGTGCAATTCGCGCACAAGGTCGAGGAAAGCGTCAAAGGTTTGATTGTCCCAAGCGTGATCTTCGAGGAGTTGGGCTTGCGCTACTACGGACCGATCGATGGACACGACATCCCGCTCCTGATCCGCACCTTTGAATTCTTGAAAACGCAGGACGAGCCGGTGCTCCTGCACATTTTGACGAAAAAAGGCAAAGGCTACGAACCGGCGATCAAGCAGCCGGATAAATTTCATGGCCTTGGCAAATACAAGATCGACAGCGGCGAGACCGCCCCGACGCCAACGCCGACCTATTCCGAGATCATCGGCAAGACGCTCGCGAAATTCGCCGATAACAATCAAAAGCTGGTCGCGATCACTGCCGCGATGCCGAGTGGCACCGGCCTTTCGCATTTTGCGAAAGCGCATCCGACGCGCTACTTCGACGTCGGCATCGCGGAAGAACACGCGGCGCTTTTCGCGTGCGGGATCGCGACGCAGGGGCTGACGCCTTTTCTCACGATTTATTCCACATTTTTCCAACGCGCCTACGACATGGCTATTCACGACATGGCCATTCAAAAACTGAACGTCAGGCTTTGCATGGACCGCGCTGGATTGAGCGGCGACGATGGGCCAACGCACCACGGTTTGTTCGACATCGGTTATCTGCGGCACATCCCGAATTGGATTCACATGCAGCCGAAGAACGAGGACGAGTTTGTCGACATGCTCTGGACGATGGCGAATTACAATTCCGGGCCAATTGCCGTGCGTTATCCGCGCGGTTCCGGAACCGGCGCGCAAATCAAACCCGAGCCGAAGCTCCTCGAGATCGGCAAAGCGGAAGTGGTGAAGCACGGCCGCGATGTCGCGATCTTCGGGCTCGGCAACATGTTCGAAGTAGCGGAAGAAGCGGCCAAGAAACTTGAAGAAAAAGGAATTTCAGTGGCGCTGATCAATCCGCGCTGGATCAAACCGATGGACACCGGAACGCTGGAATTTTTCGCACGCAGCGTCGAAGTCGTCGCGACGATCGAGGACCACGTTTTACATAACGGCTTCGGTTGCGCGGTGATGGAGCATCTGCATTCGCAGCAAATCAATACGCCTGTTGTCCGAGTTGGTTGGCCGGACGAATTCATCGAGCACGGTGCCGTTCCGCTCCTGCGAAAAAAACACGGCATCACCGCTGATGCGCTGGCCGAAAAAGTTCTGTCGCTGCTGAAGAAAAAACCAGCAGCGAAAACGAGCGTCGCGTAGTTGCGCCGCTGATCGACACATCGATTGTCGATTTTGTGGATGTCGATCTAAGCCATGAGCGCGATTGAAGCTCGCGATTTAACAAAGGTTTACCGCACTTATCGCAAAGAACGCGGGCTCTGGGGCGCGATCAAGGGACTCGTTCGGCGCCGGTACGACGAGACGCGGGCCGCCGATCAGGTTTCGTTTCAAATCGAGGAGGGCGAGTTCGTCGGATTTCTCGGACCGAACGGGGCAGGCAAAACGACCGTGTTGAAAATGCTTTCCGGTCTTCTCAATCCAACCGGCGGCGACGCGCGCGTGCTCGGTTTCGTTCCGTGGGAGCGGCGCAACGAAATGAAGCGGCAATTCAGTTTGCTGATGGGGCAAAAGAATGCGCTTTGGTGGGACCTACCCGCGCAGGAATCGCTCGAGCTTAATCGCGCGATTTACGGAATCGATCGCGACCGGTTCAACAAAGTCGTGGGCGGCCTGGCCGAGCTTCTCGAAGTCACGGACAAGATGAACGTGATGGTGCGTGAACTCTCGCTCGGTGAGCGAATGAAAATGGAACTGATCTCAGCGCTCATCCATGAGCCGCGGGTGTTGTTTCTGGACGAACCGACGATCGGGCTGGATGTCGTTAGTCAAAAGCGGGTGCGAGAATTTCTGCGCATTTACAACGAGGAACACCGCATTGTGACACTGCTGACCAGTCATTACATGCAAGACATCGAGGAACTTTGCCATCGCGTGCTGGTCATCGATCACGGCAAAATTTTCTTCGATGGTCCGCTCGACGAAATCATCGACCGTTTCTCCGGTCACAAGATTCTCAGCCTCACTTTCGACAAGCAGGTCACACGGGACTTTTCCCGGTTCGGCGAAGTGATCGAGCAAACGCCGGTGTCGGTGCAGCTAAAAGTGCCGCGCGCGAAAGTTACTGAGACTTGCCGGGAACTCCTTCAAGCGTGCGATGTCAGCGACATCAACGTGCAGGAGGTGCCAGTCGAAGAAGTGATTCGCCAACTCTTTGGTGAACGCCGCGTTCAGCAGTCAGCGGCCACGGCACAGGCGGCGGCAGCGAGCGCGCGGTAAGGATTAGCTCCGAACGAGAGCGCGCTTGAGTTCGTGGGTGTAGGCCGGATTCAACTCGAAAGCGGTGACAGGCATCTCGGCGAGTTGGACTTCTTCAGCGTAAGGAATGCTTTCGACAAAGCCCGCTGCCATCAAGCTATTAAGCGTGTCGGTAACATCTTCCGATTCCATCCGCACGTGATCCTGAATGTCGGCACCGAGCATCGACTCCGCGAACCCAATCGCGCGCACAACCGAGGCTTCCCGGCCGGTAAGTTTAACCTGACGCATACGCAGAAAAAAATAGCAGCTTCCATACCGGTATTTCCGTCCACGATCGAGCTTTATGCATTCTCAATATCGAGATTTGGCAAGACGCTTCGTTCCATTCCGTCGGCAAAACTGGGATAGCGCGGCACCCAGCCGATCGCCCGCAACTTCGCATTGCTGACGCGCTTGTTGCTCTCGCCGCGCTTTTGTTTCGACGTCGACCGTCCGGTCGGCGGAAGCGGCCGGCTTAGCTTCGTCGCGAGCCAGCGATAACATTCGCTCCGCAAGATCGGTTCGTCATCGACCACATTGTAAACCCCGCCAGCAGATTCCCCTCGCTGTAATAACAATTGAATTGCAGCGGTCGCATCATCGCGATGAATCTGATTTGCGAAGCGATCACTTCCCAGATCGAGAACCGCATCGCCAGTCAGAAATTTTTTCAGTAACGCTGATCGGCCAGGGCCGTAAATGCCGCCAAGGCGAATAACGATGCCAAGGTTCGCGAGAACCAAATCCTCCGCTTTGCGTAAAATTTTTCCGCGTTCATGTTTCGGTTCAGCGTCGCTTTCTTCTGTGATCCATTCGCCATTTGTTTGCGCGTAAACGCTCGTGCTGCTGGTGAACAGAATTCGCGAACCAGTAAAGCGCTCGAGGAGTCTGCGCGCGCCGTCCAAATAAACATGACGATAAAGATCGACATCGCCACCGCGCGTGCTCGCGCAATGAATCACGGCATCGAAATTTTCCGTTTGGGCGCGAACGCCATGTTCTAGAGCAAGATCGACGGCGAGAACCGGATAAGGTTTGGTTGAAAGCTGCTGCGCCGATTCTGCCGACTTTGTCCAGCCTTCGACTTCCCAACCTCTCCCGACAAACAGGTCGGCGACTGCCCGGCCGAGGTAACCGCATCCAGCGATGAGCACCCGCGGCATGACGTCAATCTTACGCTGCGATGGGAGCGATCTCGATTTCGTCGAACATCTTCCGCTGCATTGCGCGTACCTGGTTTAGGCGAATCAACTCCAGCAGCGCGAGAAACGTGACTACGATCTCAACGCGCGAGACGATTTGACCAAACAGTTCTGAAAAACGCACTGGCGTCCCGTCGCCAACTCGTTCCAAAATTTTCTCAATTTTATCGGACACACTGAACCGCTCACCAAAGATTTCCTGCAAATCCTCCCGCGCCTCGACCCGTTTAATTACTTCCTGAAAGGCGTGGATGAGCTGGAAAATTCCAACTTCGTGCAACGGCAAGGGCGCACCTGAGATCGCGGCACTGCCCCCGTCGCGGGTGAAGATCCGTTCCTGTTCGAGCGCGCGATCGTGCAATTGCGCAGCCGCTTCCTTGAACTTTTTGTATTCGATCAGTTGGCGGATCAAATCCCAGCGCGGATCGTCCTCTTCAGCATCTTCCTCCGGCGGCTGTTGATCGAGCGGGAGCAGGCTGCGGCTTTTGAGATAAATGAGATTAGCCGCCATCACCACGAACTCGCCCGCGATGTCGATCTTGAGCTCCTTGAAGGCCTGGAGGTACTCGAGGTACTGGCGCGTGATCCGCTCGATCGAAATATCGTAAATGTCGATCTCATCCCGCTTGATCAAGTAAAGCAACAGATCGAGCGGACCTTCGAAAACCTCGAGCTTAACCTTGTAATCGGTCTCCATGCTTCAACGAATTGTAGATGGCGCGCGCTCGAAGTAAATCGCGCGAGAGAGGATGTCGATCTTCCGCCGTGAAAAAATTATGGCCCGACTTCGTGCCGATGCACCCAAACGCTGTTCACGACACCGAGCGCGAACATGATCATGAGCGCGAATGAGCCGCTGTAACTGATGAGCGGCAATGGCACACCGGTGATCGGCAAAATGGAAATGGTCATGCCGACGTTTTGGAAAATATGGGTGAAAATGAGCGTCGTGATTCCGATCACGAGAAGCAAGCCAAATTCGTCACCAGCGAAAAACGCCACAAAAAGACAAGTCAGAAGCAGCAAGGCAAACGCGCTGATGAGAAATATTCCACCGACAAAACCCCATTGCTCGCCGATGGCCGAAAAAATGTAGTCGTTGTGGACCGCGGTCGCGGGCAGGAACCCCAGCTCAATCTGGGTATTCGCCGCTTTAAAACCTTTTCCGGACCAACCACCAGATCCGATGGCGATGAGAGACTGGTTGATCGCCCACGAGGATCCTTGTTTATCGATTTCGGGATGGGCAAAAGCGGTGAGCCGCGCCTGTTGATACGGTTTGAGCACCAGATTCGCCGTGATCGGAATCATGGCGAACAGAATCAGCAAAATGCAGAGCAAGTATCGCAACGGCATGCCGCCGACGAAGAGCAACGCCAGCAGAACCGGCACCCAAATGATCACTTCACCCAAGTCCGGTTGCATCAAAATTAAAAGACAGGGCGCACCGGCGACCGCGCCACACACGAGCAAACGCAACATCGGATGCATTTGTTTGAACTGACTGAGGAACAAGGCGAGCACCATGATGCCGGCAACGACCGCAAGTTGGGCCGGCTGAAAATTAACCGGCCCGAGGTGGAGCCAGCTCCGAGCGCCGTAAACTTTTTGGCCCATGAACTTGGTCAAGACCAAAAAGATGATGCCGGCCAGGTACATCGGCAGCGCGCCCCAACGGATCCAGTGGTAATTGACCAGACTGGCGACCATGAAGGCGAAAAAGCCCACGGCGACCCAGTTGGCCTGCTTTCGCCAAAAATCAGTCGCCACCGGGTCTTCACGCATGTAGGTCGCGCTGTAGATCGCGACGACGCCGAAGACCGCGAGCGCGAGCATGACAATGAGTAAGAGCCAATTCAGTCCGAGCAATTTTCGAAGAAATGGCGTCATGTCGATTTAATCGATCCGGCGCGAGCGTGAGCCAATCGCGACGAATATTTTCGAGTATACGCAGACCGAGGAATTCGCAACCCCGTTTCGTCTGCCCCGGTCGGGAAAATGGCGTCGGCACTGGCGTAATTTCGTGGCCGAGCTTGTCCCTGGTAGATGACAGAATCCCATTCATAAACCACTGAATACAACCACGTTAATGGGAAAATTTGGAAAAAGAGGCCCTTTTCTTGTCGACCTGTTCGAACCCGGTTAGAATTACATTCTTTCCGACCCGGGTCCTGATTATGGCGAAGAAAACAAAACGCAAAGTCGCGTATCGCACGCTGCCAATGCAGCGACATTTAAACCTTCGTCAGGAAGGCGAGCACTTCGATCTCGGTGCGATCTTTGATCATTTGAAGAAGCGCTACTTTCGCGGCCGGCTTCGCAATTACAAAGTGGAATGGGGACGTCGCCGGAAACATCGGCCGAAGGATCATTTCGTTTTTGGAACGATCCAGGAAGAAGACCGCGTCATTCGAATTCACCCGCTGCTCGATCAGGCATTCGTGCCGCGCTGGTTTTTGAAATATATTCTCTATCACGAAATGCTGCACTCGGTCGTGCCGGACAAACTTTTGCGAAGTGGCAGGCGCCGCGTGCACACCGAGGAATTTAATCGGCGGGAGCGCCAGTTTCGCAGTTATCATCGCGCGCGACGCTGGGAAGAGCAGAATCTTGCGCGATTTTTGCGTTAATTCGGAACACGCTCGGCGCTGAAGCAATTATCGCCTCTGTCCCGCCGGTGGCGGCGACGCGGCTTCAGACGGCGAGGGAGTCGTTGCTACGTTCTTCTTGATGAGGTACCAGAGGGTTGTCGCGAGTAAGAGGGAGATCAACTTCGCCCGCCAGTTCTTCAGGAGCAGTCTCTTCATAATGTCCGTGCAATAAAATCTCGCCGATGCGCTGGCGAAATGTTTCCGGCGTAAAATTGCGCTCAATTCGCCGCCGATGGCAAATAGAAATCCCACCGGTCTCTTCCGAGACAACGATCGCGACAGCATCCGATTCTTCAGTGAGCCCGAGCGCGGCCCGATGGCGCAAGCCGAGGCTGCGATCTAATGTCTCGCGCTGGCTTACTGGAAAAATGCAGGCGGCCGCGGCGATCCGGCCGTTCCGAATAATCACTCCGCCATCATGCAGCGCAGCTTTCGGATGGAAAATGCTCAAAACCAGCTCGACCGAGAAATCCGAATCGAGCGTCACTCCGGTCTCTTCGTAAACGCGGATGGACGTGTCGCGTTCGATCGCGAGCAGCGCGCCGAATTGTTTGTTCGCCAGTTGGGTGACGGCTTCGGCAAGATCGTGCACCGTCTCGCGCTTCTCGCTTGTCAGCGAAAAGATCGGATGGCCCCCCAGCTCGGCCAGACCGCGTCGGAGTTCGGGTTGAAAGATCACAACAAGGGCAATGGCGAGGAACACCGAAAAACTGCGGAGGAGCCAGCCGATCACGACCAGGTTCAGCAACGTCGAGATGAGAGTGAGGGTGAGGAAAACAATCGCCAGCCCCGTGAGCACTTTGGCACCGCGCGTGCCACGAAAGTAAAGATAGCCATAGTAAATACCGACGCAGAGCAAAATGATTTCAATAATGCTGCGCCAGCTTTTGAACCAGAGCTGGAGAAGTTCCTGCATCATGGCAACAGCGCCTCCGCCGCGCGCAACGCGGCCACGTTTTCATTGACGTCGTGGACGCGAATAATGTCAGCGCCGCGACCGCGCAACGTCGCCGTCAGCGCAATTGTTGGAGTCAGGCGATCGCTCATTTCTGAAGAGCCAATCAATTTTCCGAGAAAAGATTTGCGCGAAACGCCCACCACCAGTGGTCTATCATGCGCACGGAGTCGCTCGAGATTTTTGAGCAGCGCCAAGTTGTGCTCCAGCGTTTTACCGAAGCCAATTCCGGGATCAAACGCGATGGCCATGGGATCAACGCCGCACTCTAGGGCGCGGGCATATTGTTGTCTAAAAAAATCAGCTACTTCCGCGATCACATCTTTGTAGCGCGGATTATTCTGCATCGTCCTTGGTTCGCCTTGCATGTGCATCAGCACAACTGCGGTCTTCCGCTTCGTCGCCAACGGCAACATCTTCTCGTCTCCCCGCCCCGCCGTCACGTCATTGATAATTGACGCGCCTGCATCCAGCGCCGCGCTTGCTACTTCGGACTTAGACGTGTCGATCGATATCGGGATGTCGATCTTAGCGCGCAACTTCTCGATCACCGGAATCACGCGACGCAATTCTTCTTTCACCGAAACAGGTTCCGTGCCGGGACGTGTCGATTCTCCGCCCACGTCGATGATGTCGGCGCCTTCCGACGCGATCTGAACTCCCCGCACAATTGCCGCGTCGGGTTCGAAGAACTCGCCGCCGTCAGAAAATGAATCCGGCGTAACGTTAAGCACGCCCATGATCATTCCCCGCTTGGAAAGGTCGACAACCTCGTCGCCGATTTTCCAAATTCGTTCGCGCATCAAGAGTCAGACTAACATGATAGGCCGCTTATTCGAAGCGTTGAAGAGACACGCGCCGTCGTCTCTGAAATATCAGGGCGCCGACTGCGAGGCCCCTCCATGCTACTTCTTCGAATAGCGTCCCATCAATTCGCCTTGCCCGACGATGTGCCCGCGCATCGCCGCGTCCAACTCGCGGCGCTTCGCCCCAGATTTAAGATCGAGCGTCCGATCCAAGGCAAATATTTTGAAATAATAACGATGTGTGCCGGAAGGCGGCTGCGGGCCGCCGTAGCCAAGATTCGGATAATCATTCGTTCCCTGGACCGCGCCTTTCGGCACGCTGTTCTCCGCGATTTCCGTTGTTTTTGAATCAATGTTCCAAACCAGCCAGTGAGTAAAGAGTCCGACCGGCGCGTCGGGATCGTCCACGATTAGTGCCAGACTCTTTGCCTCCGCCGGTGCGCCTTCGATTCGCAATTCCGGACTAACGTTCTGTCCGTTCTTGCTGAACTTTTCCGGAATTGTTCCACCTTCCTGAAATGCTGGGCTGCTAATTTTCATTTTCACTCCTCCTGTCGCAAACGCGACCAGCGCGTCTGCCGCGATCAGACATCCGACGATAATAATTGTTTTCATGCTTCAAACTCGGTCGTTAGATCGATCCGCCAACGGACGGATTCGCCGTGGCGAACAATCTCCAATATGCTTTCGCCACGATGACCAAGAACGGTCGCACAATTCGAGAAAAGGTTTTGGCCTTGTTGCGCGCGCCTGATTACCGGCCGCGCGATAGAAATGAGATCGCGCGAGAGCTCGGACTAAAAGGGCGGGAGCGCGTGAGCGTCCGAAAAACTTTGCGCGAGCTGGAGAACGGGGGCGAGATCGTTCGCATTCGAAAAAATCGTTACGTCCTTCCTTCCGAGGCCGACCTCGTCACCGGAAAGTTGTCGATCCATCAGGCGGGCTACGGTTTTCTTGTCCCGGAAAAAGCGGGAGAGCCGGACGTTTTCATTGCGGCAGAAAATACCGGGACCGCGATGACCGGCGATCGCGTGGTCGCGCGGATCAGTCGAGATGTGGCGCCGCGCCGGGCCAAAGTCCGAGCCGGACAAGCATTTAAACCTCGAAGCGAAGGGCGCGTGATTCGCATTCTCGAGCGTGCGCGCGACACCATCGTCGGAACGCTGCAACATTCGCGTAATTTTTATTACGTGGTGCCGGACGATCCGCGACTTGTCCACGATGTTTACGTTCAAGTTCCGCCTCGCGAGAAACTGCCGAAAGCGCCGACGCGTGGCGATAAAGTCGTTGTTCGTCTCGAGGCGTGGGAATCGCGACATGTAAATCCAGAAGGCGAGATCATCGAGGTGCTTGGAGCCGCAACTGCGCCCGGCATCGACATGTTGTCGATCGTCCGGAAATACGATTTGCCGACTGCGTTTCCAAAAAGCGTCATCGATGAAGCTAATCGGATTCCACAATCGGTCGAGCAGCGGATGGTCGATGGTCGCGAGGATTTGCGCGACCAATTCATTGTCACAATCGATCCGGATGACGCGCGCGATTTTGACGATGCCATCGATGTCGAAAAGATCGACAACGAAGGCTGGCGGCTCGGCGTGCACATCGCCGATGTTTCCGCTTACGTAACTCCGGACAGCGCGCTCGATCGTGAAGCGCGGCGGCGCGGTAACAGCGTTTATTTGCCGGATCGCGTGATCCCGATGCTGCCGGAGCGATTGAGCAACGGCGTTTGCAGTTTGAATCCCAATGTCGATCGGCTCACCCATTCGGTTTTCGTTGAGTTCGATAAAAGCGGACGCGCAAAAAATGCGCGTTTTGCCAAAAGCGTTATCCGCAGCGGGCGACGACTGACTTACAAAGAGGCCTACGCAATTCTGCAAACGAAACCGAACGGCGAGCTCAGCCGGCGGCTGCACACCGCGTGGGAGCTCGCCTCACTCCTGCGCCGCAAACGTTTCGATCACGGCTCGCTCGATCTCGATTTTCCAGAGGTGAAGGTATATGTCGATCCAGCGGGCAAACCGATAAGACTCGAGCGCGTTGAGAACGATGAATCGCATCAATTGATCGAGGAGTTCATGCTCGCGGCGAACGAAGCGGTCGCACGCGAGCTTCGACAAAGGTCGATCGCAACGATTTACCGAGTCCATGAAGATCCCGATCCGGAAAAACTCGCCGAGTATCGCGAATTCGTGCTCAGCTTTAATCATAAGGTCGGCGATCTTTCGCACCGGAAAGAAGTGCAGCGCTTCCTGGCTTCGATTCGCGGCAAGCCGGAGGAACAGGCGCTCAAGATTGGTTTGCTCAAAAGTTTGAAGCGGGCGCGGTACGCCGCACAGTCGCTCGGACACTACGGCCTGGCCAAAGCCAATTATCTGCATTTCACCAGTCCAATTCGCCGTTATGCGGACTTGGTAGTGCATCGCACACTGGCCGAGCGCAATTCGCCGCGACGATCGAAGATCGACGTCGGACAAATCGAATCGCTGGCCAATCACATTTCGGATACCGAACGAAACGCAGCCGAGGCCGAAATTGAATCGGTTCGACTAAAGAAGCTCCAATTTTTTCAGAAGCAACTCGAACAGCGCAATCCGCAAGTCTTTCGCGCGGCGATCATGGATGTTCGGAATTACGGCCTGGTCGTCGAGCTGCCGGACGCTCTCGTCACCGGCGTCGTGCATGTTTCGACGCTGGGCGATGACTTTTATATCTTCGACGCCGCGCAGCGTCGTTTGATCGGCCGCGGGACGCGCCGGCGATTTTCAGTCGGCGATGAAATTCGTGTGTTCGTGGCGCGGGTCGACACCTTTAAACGTCAAATCGACTTCGCCATTGCTGACCAGGTATCGAGAAAAAGTCCGCGGCGACGTTAATTCCAGCTTCGGAAATTCCTTTCAACAAAGCCTTTGCGGAGGTGCTTTTTCCTCAAAAAACTGCTTCCCTTTTTGACACCGACCGGCCTAAACTCCGCGGTTTTTTGCAGACATGGACAATCTCATTGAGGCGAGGGACCTGCAGATCGAGCGCAAGCATTTCCACGTGGAATTCCGCGAGAACGACCGCGGGAAATTCCTGCGCATCACCGAGGAAGCGCACGGTCGTCGTAACACGATCATCGTCCCGAGCACGGGCGTGGACGAATTTACGGCTGCGATCGACGAAGTAATCGAGCACGCCGCGCGCGCCCCGGCTTAAAAACAGACTTCGCGGCACGGTATGGCGGTGGTCGCACCGCTCGTTGACACACGCGACCGCGCAGAATTAGGTTGCCACTCTTCCCGATCGGGCAAGTTTCATGGCCAAAAAACGTAAATCAGCCAACCGAAGATCGACATTCAGGGAGCGAACTGCGTCCAAGAAATCAAAGACGCCGCGTTACGTTTATTACTTCGGCGACGGTCATGCCGATGGGACCGGCAAAATGAAACCGTTGCTCGGTGGTAAAGGCGCGAACCTAGCCGAGATGACGCGAATCGGTTTGCCGGTGCCGCCGGGCTTCACCATCACGACCGACGTCTGCAGTTATTTTTACGCACACAACCGCCGTTATCCGCCGCAGCTCAAGGCCGAAGTGGAAGCGGCTTTGGCCAAAGTCGAGAAATCAGTTGGCAAAAAACTCGGCCACAAGGAGCGGCCGCTTTTGGTTTCGGTTCGCTCGGGCGCGCGCGACTCCATGCCCGGAATGATGGACACGATCCTCAATCTCGGGATGAACGACGAAGTGGTCGAAATCGTCGCGAAGAAAACCGGCAACGCGCGTTTCGCGTGGGATTCATATCGAAGATTTTTGCAAATGTACGGCGACGTCGTCATGGGCGTGCAAAAGCGACCGGGCGAAGATGACGAGCCATTCGAAAGCGTGATCGAACATTTGAAGGATCAACGCTACGGCAAACACGATTTTCCCGATGTCCGCCTGACCGTGGCCGACCTGAAAGCGCTGGTGGAGCGTTTCAAAATGTTAATCAAGGAGCGAACTGGCAAATCGTTTCCGCAGGACCCGAAGGAGCAAATGTGGGGATCGATCAGCGCTGTTTTCGGTTCCTGGATGAACGACCGCGCCATTGTTTATCGGCGTAAATATGGAATCCCGCACGATTGGGGCACGGCCGTCAACGTGCAGACAATGGTGTTTGGCAACATGGGCGAGACGAGCGCGACGGGCGTTGCGTTCACGCGCGATCCGGCCAGCGGCGAAAAAGTTTTTTACGGCGAATATCTGATCAACGCGCAAGGTGAAGACGTCGTCGCCGGCGTGCGCACGCCACATCCGATCGCGCACTTGGCGAAGGAAATGCCGGCCGCGCACAAGGCGCTGATGAAGGTGCGCGAGATCCTCGAGCAACATTTCAAGGACATGCAGGACCTCGAGTTCACGGTCGAAGAAACCCGGCTCTACATTTTGCAAACGCGCAACGGCAAACGTACCGGTCACGCCGCCGTTCGCATCGCGGTCGACATGGTCGGCGAAAAATTAATTTCCAAGAAAGACGCCGTGCGCCGCATCCCGGCCGATTCCCTCGCCCATCTACTGGCGCCGATCTTTGATCGACAATCGGCGAGTCAGGCCAAGAAAATCGGCAGCGGACTTGCGGCTGGGCCGGGCGCGGCCTCGGGGCATGTTGTCTTCAGCGCGGAAGAAGCGGTGGCGCGCTCGAGCAAAGGTCAGAAGGTCGTGCTCGCGCGGATTGAAACGTCGCCGGAAGACTTGCGCGGAATGATTGCGGCCGAGGGGATCCTTACTTCACGCGGTGGCGTTTCGTCGCACGCCGCACTGGTTGCGCGACAAATGGGCAAAGTTTGCGTCTGCGGCGCGAGCGGCATCCAAATCGATTACCAAAAGCGCACGCTCAGCGCCAACGGCACGACGTTAGCGCAAGGCGATTACATTTCGATAGATGGAACAGCCGGCGAAGTTTTCGCCGGCGAAGTAACCACGGCTCCATCGGAAATCATTCAGGTCCTGGTCGATCGATCCCTCGACGGGAAAAAAAGCCTCACCTATCGCGAGTACGCAAAACTGATGACTTGGGCGGACGAATTCCGAAAACTCGGTATCCGAACGAACGCGGATACGCCGGAACAAGTGATCAACGCAGTCGCATTCGGGGCTGAAGGCATCGGCCTTTGCCGAACCGAGCATATGTTTTTTGAAGGCAACCGGATCGACGCGATGCGCGAAATGATCTTGGCTGGCACCAAAGACGAACGGGCTCGCGCGGTCGCCAAATTGCTCCCCTATCAACGGAAAGATTTTGTTGGGATTTTCACCGCGCTGAAAGGATTGCCGGCCACAATCCGTTTTCTCGATCCGCCGTTGCACGAATTTCTGCCTAGCGATCACGCCCAGCAAAGCGAGCTGGCGAACAAACTCGGCGTGCCGGTCGAACAAATTTCGCGGCGCGTGCACGAGCTGCACGAATTCAATCCGATGCTGGGGCATCGCGGCTGTCGCCTCGGGATCACGTTTCCGGAAATTTCAGAGATGCAGGCGCGCGCCATTTTCGAAGCGGCCGCGGAAGTGCAAGCCAGCGGAATCAAAGTGCGCCCAGAAATCATGATCCCGCTGGTCGGATTTCCGCGAGAACTGAAGCTCCAGATCGACATCGTCCGGCGCGTGGCCGACGAAGTGGCCCAGAAAAAGAAAACGAAGTTCGATTATCTCGTCGGCACCATGATCGAGATTCCGCGCGCGGCCTTGCTGGCGGACGAAATTGCGCGCGACGCGCAATTCTTCAGCTTCGGCACCAACGATCTCACCCAGACGACTCTCGGGATGAGTCGCGACGATTCCGGGAGTTTTCTGCCGGCTTACGCCGAGCTCGACATTGTCGATGCAAATCCGTTCGCCTCGATCGACCAGCGCGGCGTCGGGCGTTTGATGGAAATGACGCGTGATCTGGGACGCAAAACGCGACCGAACATCAAGCTCGGCATTTGCGGCGAACACGGTGGCGAACCTTTCAGCGTGAAATTCTGCCACCGGCTCGGCTTGGATTACGTCAGTTGCAGTCCATTCCGGATTCCGATCGCCCGCCTCGCCGCCGCCCAAGCCGCGGTCGCCGAGTAGATGTCGATCTTGGATCTACTTCGCCGCAGAGTGAAAAACGAGCCACGCATTCCAGGCGCGTTCCCAATTTTGCTTCTCGGCCCAGCATTGGGCTTCGAGATAGCGGAAATAGGCTGGTGAATTTGCGCGTTCGCTGAAATGGCGCGCGGTGTTTAGCGCGTCGTCGATCCGGCCGCTTTGCATTTGCGCGCGGTAAAGTTCGTAGCCGACCGCGTAATTGTCCGGCGCGGCGCGGAACCGACTTTCGAGTTGTTGGAGAAACGCGCCGGAGGCGATCCGCGGCAATGCGACCGGTTCGCCGTAACGCTGCGTTAGTTCGTAAGCGGCACGAAAATCATTTTTACCGGCGTCATATTTGGCGACACCAAACCAGCCATAAGGCAACCAATCGGGATGCTGAGTAGTGGCGCGCGAAAGTTCCGCGGCGTCGCCGCGCTCCGACCAAAACGCAAAGAGCGCAAGCTTTTCGGTTTCGCTGAATGAGTGAAGATCCGGGTCGTTTTCCAAAACTTTTTTCAACGCGCGATTGAACTCCGCGCCGGAAATTCGCGCGAGATACGGCAATGCCAGATCGTGACGACTTACGCCGAGCTCGGCGAGGATGCTGCTGACCGCCGAACTGCGGAGCGACGCCTTGCTCAGCATGCTCGAAAACACCCCGGCGCGTTCCGGTCCTGCGCGGCGCAACGCTTCCCGCCACGCGGTCGTGGCCAGAACGGGTTGCTGGTACGAGAGCCAGACGTTGCCTTCTGCGAGTGGAAGTTCATAGGAGATCGGCTCCAGAAATCGGGCACGCCGAAAATCGGCGAGTGCGTTGTCAGTTTGTTTCAATTCGGCCTCCGCTACCGCGCGCGAAAAATAGAGTTCCCAATCGAGCGGCGCCCATTTCAGTCCAGTCGTGGTAACTGCGATTGTTTCGGTGAAATTGCGTTCGCGATTGTCAATGGTCGCGAGCTGCTTCGCGTTCGTGACCCCAACAGAACCCGGCCACAATTTTTGACCTCGCCACGCGACGACCCACGAACTGCCGACCACGAGCAAGATCAATCCGACCAATCGAAACAAGATCGAGATCGATCGGCTTGGTTTAAATGAGTGCGCACGATGGAGCGAGAGGCCGAGCAAAAATATCGCGGCAAACGATGTGCCGACGCGATGCCCCGAAACATCGACCAGCCCGTGCAGCGCAAAAAGGATTGCCGCGATCAGTGTTGCCAGTCGATAACGTTGATTCGTTCCTTCGCGCAACGGAAAAACTTTCCTGAGGATAAGAACGAATCCGACAATGATGAGAACGACGGCGACCCAACCAAGCTCGGTCCAAAGCCAGAGCCAGTCGCTTTCGGGATGGATCGCGCGACGATCGCTGTAGGATGCGGCACGGAAAGTAGCGAAGATGTCTTCAAAATTGCCAAGACCGATGCCGACCCAGGGCGAGTCGCGAATGAGTTGAAAGACATCGGAAAAAATCCGCCATCGGAAATCGTTTGATATGTCAGCGCTGCCGAGATTGTGAAGGTGGAATCGTTCCAGCGTCTGGCCGCCAAAGAGAAGCAGGACAGTGAGTAAGAGAAGCAAAAACGAAACGACGAGCGCGATTCGCGACGGAGAACGCTGGCAGCAAAGCGAGAACGCGCCAAGCCAGAGCGCGCTTCCGACGACGAGAATACCAATTCCGGCGCGCGAAAAATTCAGGATGATCGCGGCAATCGTCAGGGAAAGCGCAACGCCCCAAAAGATCCAGCGTTTTCGTCCCTTACGAAGATCATCCTGGCCGCAGGCCAGAATCATGATCGCGGTCAGACCAAAAAGATTTCCGGTTTGGTTGCGATTCGGAAACGGCCCGAAATTGCGTTCATTGTGCCAAAATGGAGGACTGCCGTGCCGGAGCCAAAAAAGAATAGAGATCGCAGCGAGAACGACGACGCCGGCGGTAAACAAACGAAGTTGGAGTCGCGCTTCACGCAATTCGAGCTGTTGGGCACAGACGAGGTAGAGCCAGCTCAAGCCGGCGACGAGACTCAATAAACAAGTCAGCGTCATCGATGGCTGCGGACTCAATGTCGTTGGAAGTGAGATGCCAAGGTCGTTGACATAGGACGCACGCCACGACGGTTGAAAAAGCCAACTCGCCGGTAAAAAGGCGACCACGGCTGAAATCAAAAGCGCCAGCAGCACGAGATTGAGCGCGAGTCCGAGTGAAAAGCGCGGCGGGTTCGCGAGCAAATAAAGTCCAAGAAGCGCGACAACAATTCCCTCGCCCCATTTTTGTGTGCCGCCGCCAAGAAAACAGGCGAGCACCGGCAACAAGGCGATGAAGGCGTGACTCAGCCCACGACCCGGAGTGGCGTCGTGGCGCTCATGAGATGACCCTTCGTGCGTCGAGTTCGGCATTACCTGCGGAAAACAGTGGTATGGGAATCGCTTTTACTTTGCGGGGCGAGCCGCTGGCGAAACTGAAATCTCATAAGCCCAAGAATCCTAGCACGAGTTGAAGGTCTGCGGCCATCGCGTACTCTCATGATCAGCGCAGCGAAATAGAACATGCTCACGCAACGGACGGAAGGACTTTACCGCCTCTTCCTGTTTTGCCAGATCATCATCGTCGCCGCAATCTTCTGGCTCGGCGTCTGGATCATGGTCACATTTTATTCGCCAGGCGGCTCGCTGACGTGGGGGCGCTACAGCATTTACTGCGGCATGCTCGTGCTCGGATTGACTTTGGAAACGCTGAGCCGTTCCAAGAACTTTTTTCTGCAAAACGAATTGCTTCGCCCGCATCGGCTTAGTCTCCGGCAAACGGCCGCCAGCATCGGACTGCTCGTGCTTTATCTCGTTGCGGCCAAAGACGCATTCATTTCACGTGTATTTTTGTTCAATTTTGTTCCGTGGCTCTATATTGCACTGCTCTTTTCGCATTATTATCTCCCCTCGCTTTTGGCGTGGGGAATTTTCCGTCGTGAAGACAAAACGCTTCTGATCGGCTCAGGCCAACGGGCTGCGCGACTGCGGGAATGGCTGGAGCGCAAAGCGGAGATTGGTTTGCGTGCAGTCGGTTTAGTTTCCGACGACGATAAGATCGAGGATCTGGGGGTTCCATTGCTCGGCAGGCCCGATCAGCTCGAAAATGTCATTCGCGACCACGGCATTACTCAAGTGATCCTGCTTGAGTTCCCGCTTTTTTCCGAGGCCAACCAAAACGTCATCCAGATTTGCGATCAGCTCGGCATCCGTCTTCTCATCCTGAGCGATCTCGAAGAGCGATTGCGCCATTCGGTAACGCACTTTGAAGACGGCGGTTTCCGTTTTATCGGATTGCGCGAGGAACCGCTGGAAAATCCGCTGAACAGGTTTATCAAGCGCGCGATCGATATCGCGATCGCGCTCCCGGTCATGCTCATTATTTTTCCGATTCTGGCCGCGATTGTTTTCATCGCACAGCGATTGCAATCGCCCGGCCCGCTCTTCCACGTGCAAAACCGCGCCGGGATGCAAAATCGACGATTCAAGATCTACAAATTTCGCACGATGCGTTCCCACAACGGCGAATTATCGCGTCAGGCCAGCCTCGCAGACGAACGCGTGTATCCGTTGGGAAAATGGTTCCGCAAACTGAGCATCGACGAGGTGCCGCAGTTCTGGAACGTGCTTTGCGGCGACATGAGCATCGTCGGGCCGCGACCGCATTTGATCGAACACAATCAGCAGTTCTCGAAATTCATGGCGAACTACCACGTGCGCACGTTTGTGAAACCGGGCATCACAGGTTTGGCCCAGGTGCGCGGATTTCGCGGCGAAGCGCGCAACAGCACCGACATCGAAAACCGCGTCGCCTGCGACATCGAATATCTCGAAAATTGGAACCTGTCGCTCGAGTGCGCGATCATTTTACGCACGTTCGCACAACTGATTCTGCCACCGCGCAGCGCCTACTGATTGGTCCGAAGGTCGCGCATTTTCGCGCGGATTAGATATTCGTACCAGCCCATGCCGGCGCAGTAGGCGAACCCCTCGCGTCCTTCGAGAAAGCCGCCCTTCAAAATATACATGTGGAAAAAACGCAGGAGCGGCCAACCAGGGAGTCGACTTAAGATCGGTTTCAGCGCGCGATTTCTGCGCGACGGATCTTTCGAGAACAATTCGCCCAACGAAGCGGAACGCGATAACCGGTCCATTGCTTCCTCGTCGGAATATTGATTGTGCTTCGCCCACCACGCTTCCCAACCTTTGCTCAGCGCGTAGTGCAAATACGGTTCGCGGACGTAGCCCAGTTCCCCTTCAACCGATCCTTCTTTCTGAGCATGGCCGCTGTCGATGAAATTTGCGCGGCCGCGCCGCACAATTCGAAGCTGCCATTTAGGAAACGAATCACTGCGGCGCAGCCAGCGCTGATCCAGCATCGTTTTCCAGCAACAATAAAAACCTGCGATTGAATCGCCGGCGTTTTGAATGGCGTGGGCAACTGCTTGGCGAAATTCCGGCGTAGCAACTTCATCGGCATCGAGGAAGAGGACCCATTCGGTTTTCAGATCGCAATTTTCCAGCGCCCAATTTCGCTGTTGCGCGAAAGATTCAAACGGGCGGTGGTAAACGCGCGCACCAGAGTTGTTCGCGATCTCCTGCGTCCCGTCGTTGCTGCCGGAATCGACCACGATAATTTCGCCGAACTCGGCGATGGATTTCAAACACCGAGGTAGATTTTCGGCCTCATTATGCGTCAGAACGATAATAGCGAGCGATTCCGGCATGGCGTGACATTTCAATCGACGTAAAACAAATTAAAAGAAACACCGCCAACATCGGCGGTCGTTGCCGAAAACGCAGAGCGAACGTCGTAGCGCGCAAACAATGTGCGATAAAGGTTAGCCTCGATTTTCATGGCGTAACCCTTCTGCTGCCATTCCTCCAACAAAGCATTTTCATAAGCGGCATCAGGCGGCAAAAAAACGCAACGGTCGCCATTGGAAAAAAACGTCGGAATATCGCGCTTAATTGCGCCGTGAAGATCCTTCTCGCGCACCGGCAAACTGCCGCGGTCGATCTGATATTCAAAGTCCCATGGCCAAGCGTTGCCAATGATAATGGCCGGCCTATTTCCGCACTGGTCTAAAAGTTTTCGGAGATAGTCCAGTTTGTAATAGGGCTTTTGTCGGACGGCTTGAAAATAACTTCCAACAGTGAGAAACGGCCGCACCAGTTGTCGATCTTTGAAGATGTCGATGTTCACCACCGATCCGAGCAAAGTGAAAGACGTCAGAGCGAGAAGTAGAGCCAGCGAGCGACCGACTGCGAGCAGCAAAATGAAGGGTAAAGCGACGAGCAATTGCGCCGCTTTGGAGGGGTGCAAGAAAAATACCGCTAAAAAAATGAGCGGCACAGCGCAGGACATCGTGAAGACGAAGTTTTTCGATTCCATTTGCTTTCGAAGATCGCGCAGCGCGGTGATCAGCGCCCAGCAGAGCAAAAGAAATACGGGCGGCGTAAAAGCTTGAAAGATGGTCCGGTAAACGCCCCCAAGGATCGACTCCCGCAAATTCATTCCGGCGGTGTAGGGCGCGCGAACGCCGACGAGCAAGATCGGCAGCCAAACGATGACGACCGCTATTCCTGCCAATCCGACGCTGGTGAGCCCATACTTCCAACCAAGTTTCGAATCAAACAGGCAATAGATCGGAAAAATAATTGCCGCGAACACAAGCTCGGGCCGGCAACCAGTCGCGAGCGCGAAACAAAAGATCGACAGCAGGAGGCGGCGAATGTTCACCGACTCCGCCGAAACAAGCAGCAGCCGGACCGCGATCAACAAAAACAGAAGTCCGAAAATGAATTCTTCGCCATCAACTGCGTTGAAAAAGAACTGATTCGAGAACGCAAGACAGATCGTGGCCAGAAGGACGCGCACGCGGTTGGCGGCGAGACGGTAGAGCAGTTCGTAAAAAACGATCAGGGTGGTGAGTGCGGCGACGCCTTGCCAGATGAGAAAAACTTGATTGCCAAACTTGACGCCGAAGCCTTTCAGCAGAATCCACCCGGTCGCTCCGAAGAGATAAAACTCAGTCGTAGGATGACCGGGAGGCCGCGAGACTTCGAGATGACCGCCGTTCACCAGCGCTTGGGTCGAGCGCACAATTCCGTGAGCATCGCCACTGGCCAGGCCGTGATCTAACTGAATCACGAGAAGCGCGCTGTAAAAAACAAGAAGAACGACGAGAGCCCCGTGACGAGACAGGGCGGACAAATTCATGCCGACGGCGGCCGCGACTTGATGACCCGGCACGGGTTCCCCGCCGCGATCACATTTTCCGGAATGTCTTTGGTCACGACTGAGCAGGCGCCGATCACGCTCCGCGCGCCGATTGTTACCCCTGGCAAAACAAACGCACGCGCACCGATGAACGCGTCTTCGCCAATTGTAATCTTCGCCGTCACCAACGGCATTTCCGGTCGATTGAAGTCGTGACTGGCGCTACTGAGATAAACTTCCTGAGCGATCGTCGCCCGCGCGCCGATTTCGATTTCCCCTAACGAATAAGCATTCGCACGGTCGCCGAGGCAGGCGCGATCATGCAGCGTCAAATTCCATGGAATAGCGATGCGCGCACGCTGATGCACGAATGGCGTGCCGTCGATTTTGGCGTCAAAGACGCGGAGCCAAAACAGCCGCCATTGGTTGAGCGGCTTCGGTGTCCAGATGCAAAAGAGGTTCCAGCAAAATTCCCAAAGCACACGCAAAAAGCTCTGGCTTGCCGGCCACGGGGAATCGTAGGCCGATTTCTGTTCCGGATTAACGATCCGTATTTCAGACATGCTAAGTGCGAATCAGTGAATCGAAATCTTTCAGGAATTGGTCGGCGACGCGCTCGGGCGAATACTCGGCGGATTTTTCATAACCCGCCGCGGCCACACGCGCCAGCAGCGTTTCATTGCGAATGACATTGTCGATCTTATCGCGCAGCGTCTGGCTGGCCGGCTGCTTCCGATGGTCGAACATAAACCCGGTTTCGTTATCGCGAATGAAATCGCGGAAACAGTCGAGATTGGAAACGAGCACGGCGCAACCATGCGCCATCGCTTCAAGCGGCGCGAGTCCAAACGATTCGCCACGCTCAGACAGTGAAGGGTAAACGAAAAGGCGCGCGCTACGATATGCGTCGGTGAGTTTCGCCGAATCAAAAATCGGTCCGGCAAAACTTATTCTTCCGTCAGCCTTTCCGGCAGCACGACGAATCGAAGCCAAATAGACCTCACCACCGCCACCGAGCTTCGTTTCTGTCGGGCCAATAATCATCAATTTCCAATTAACAAAAGCAGCCCGTGCGTCGCTCGCGAACGCGTCGATTAAAAGATGCACGCCTTTTTCGGGATGCACTCGACCGACAAAAAGTATGATTTTATCGCGATCGCCAATCGCCGGTGGCGGCGAATTGATCATTCTCGATCTTGTCACTGGATAGGGAATGGCCGCGACCCTGTTTGCGAGCCGCGGTGCCTCCGTTGCAATCGTATGTGCGATAGCATGCGATGGCGCCTGCAATCGCGCCGCTTTGCGATAAAAACGCATTTGCCCTTTTGGATAGCGCCCGACATGCACGTAAACTTTGCCGCGCTTCGGATTGCGCAGCAAAAATGGTAGCCAGAACGTGTTGGTCACGATGATGTCCGCATCCGGCAAGATCGACCTCGTCCGGAGCGAATAAATAAGATCGAGAAATTTCAGCCAAACGAGCGAGCGCGGTGTATCGAAACCGCCCACGCGCAAATGTTTGACTCCGTTGATGGTTTCTTCGCGCGGCAGCCCGGGCGTTTTCCGCGAGACCATCGCGACTTCGTGGCCGCGCTTAACGAACTCAGCCGCCAGAGTAAACCAGACTTTTTCCACCGCGCCGCCGATTATCGGAGGCACTGGAAAGAAGGCACCCATGGCGATCGTTATTTTCATGGAGCAGCTTGGGGTTCGTTCAGGATCCGCAAAAGCGAATCGACCGCACGATCGATTTCAAAGCGTTGCGCGAAACAGTGTCGCGCATTTTGTCGAACCGTTTCACGTTCCGCCGGCGGTGTGTCTATCCAGCGTTGAAGCAAACGAGTCGTGCCGGCGAGATCGTCCGATTCAATATAACCGGCGCGATCGGCGTCGATCTCGCGCCAGATGTTTACCCGATTCGAAATTAAAACAGGAATACCGGCGGCGAGCGCTTCAACTACCGAGATTCCGAAATTTTCCTGGTGCGATGGAAGCACGAATGCGTCCGCGCTCGCAAACGCGCCTTGTTTCATCGCGCCTTGCAGCATTCCCGTAAAAACAACACGGTCTGTTAAATTCAAACTCTCCACTTGTCTGCGCAGATCCTTTTCCCAGCCAATTTGATCCGGACCTGCCAAGATCAGCGAAGTCGATTCACGCGAGCTAAGTCGCGCAAAGGCGTCCAGCAAAATGTCGCAACCTTTTTTTGGATGGAATCGTCCGAGGAAAAGAAAATTTCGCGTGCTCAGCAATTGTGGATAGCGCGAGAGAAATTCCGACTTCGCGTTCGGCAAAATCGGCGACGCTTCGACTCCAAGCGGAGAAACCTTTTCCCGAGCGCGATAAAGCCAGAACGATCTGCGCGCCTGCAAGCGTTCTTCCTCGGAAGTGAAAATCACAGCAGCGGCATCGCGTAATACGCGATACTCAGCCCACGGCCAGTAGAGCCATTTTTTTAGATGCTTCAGCGGAAACGTTTCTTTAAACCAGGGATCGAGCATGCCGTGGGGACAAACGTAGTAAGGAATCGATGAGCCGGCGTAACGCCGCCAGGCAGCCAAGCTCAAGTATTGCCAGATGCCGTTCACGACGACGCGATCGTATTCGCTGCCATGTTTTCGCAGCCAAGGCAGGAGAGCGCGCGAATATCGGTAACTCGTCAGGCCGGAGCCGAGCGCATGCACGCTTAAATCAACATCCTGGATCCACGGTGCGGACGCTTCGTCGAGCACGACGATGTCGATCTTGTGTCCGCGGCGCGCGAGCCCACGACTGAGTGCGAGCACTGAAGTTGCGACGCCTCCCACGCTCGGATCGAGCGTGTGCACTAATTGCAGAATCTTCAACGCACTAAACAACGAGACCTTCTGTCCGCTGGAAATATTTGCAGTCGCGCGACAGCGACTTTATCGGCCGGGCCGGCACACCGCCGTAAAGCTGATAGGTATCGGTGAAGCTTTTGTTGAGCAGAGATTTCGCCCCAAGAATGGAGAAGTCTGGTAACGCGCTCCCGCCGATCAACACGCAATTGGTTCCAACGAAACAATAATCGCCTACGCGCACCGGCTTTGAGGATTGCCGATTTTGTTCGATGTCGATGCTATGAGTGATGATCTGGGAATGAAATCCCGCGAAAGTAGTGAACTGGCCAATGGTGACTGAATTCGTGCAATCAAGCAGGTGACGGTTGGTGATGGCCGAGTGCTCGCCCAAAATTAGTTCCGGACGGCGGTCTGTTTGATGCGCAAAATGGCGCGATGGACCGAGTGGAAATCCCGTGATCCAGTTACCGCGACCGATAGAAGCGTCCGCTTTAAGATGGAGGAGATCGATGTTCTTGCACACGGTGGCGGCGCCGATCTGACTTCCTTCTTCCATGATCAAGCGGGTCGGAAAAATCCAAGCGAGGCCGATTCTGCAACTCGGATGGATTTTGTAATCGAATTGTTTTTCGAGAAACGACCGTCGCAAATTCCAAGGCAAAAGGAAACTGAGCAGCATCAGGATTGTTTTCACAATTGCGCTCCCAGATTGCGATAGATGTCGATGTACTGCGAGATCATCCGGCTCGTCGAGAATCTTTCGGCGTTGCGCAAACTTTTCTCGCTCCAGATCGCGCGTTGCGCGGGATCACGCAACCGAAGGAGATCGCTCGCGAAGCCGGCTTCGTCATTCGGATCGTGGAAAAGGCCTGCCTCGCCCGCTGCTTCCGGTAATGGACCGGAATTACTGCAGACGACTGGACAACCGCAGGCCTGCGCTTCGATGACCGGCCATCCGAAACCTTCAAAGCGCGATGGATACAGCAACGCGACGGCGCGATTATAAAGCGCCTCGAGCGATTCGCTAGAAGCGTCGGGCACTTGGGCTACGCGATCGCGAATTCCAAGACTTTCCGCCAGCGAAAGCAACTCCGGAGTGAGTGCGTCACCGACAAAAACAAGACGCGCGCTCCACTTTTCTTTGCAGCGCGCGAAAATCCGAAGCGCGCCGTCTCGATTTTTTCTGCGCAAATCGGAGCCGACGTGCAGAACAAACGGAAAATCCTGGCCGAAAGCTGGAATGTATTTCAGGCGCGCTGAAACTTCTGCTTTGGTCAATTTACGAAACGGATAATTCAGGCCGAGCCGCACCAGTTCGACTTTTGGTGAGGCTGTGTCACAAGAAACGAGGCGACGCGCGTCCGCCTCAGTGGCTTGCGAGACACAGGCCACAACCTTTGCGCGACGAAGACAGCGCAGAATCCAGCGCTGTAAAATTTTGCCGGTGACGGACGCAGGGCAATTTGTTTCCTCACCGAGCGCGCCGCGGACGGCGAGAAGATCGTGGCACGTCACAACCACGGGCGTTTGCGCGGCCGAGCCGCCGTACATCGCGTTCGAGTGATCGCAGATGTGCACAATGGACGGTCTTTCCTTAGTGAGACTGGCTCGCAGTTGGCGCGGAAATAAAACAAACTTGTCGATGTAACCGAGCCATTTAGCGACAAAACTTCCGGCGCCGCGAAATTTTCCGAAAAACGGCCGGGGAGTGATTAGCTTCGCGGAGATTCCAGAGGCATTGAGGCCGTTCAGCATCATCGTTCCAAAACGCTGCATGCTTTGCTGCCGATCGAGCGGGTAATTACCGATCAGCAGAACCATTGTTATGTTCGGCGCCGATCTCGGGCCCGTGCAGACGACTTGCGTAAACCGATCTCCGCGGGAGCGCTTTTCCAACTGGTTGACCCATCAACGGCGAAGCGATGTCGACGGGTTCAATAATGCGAGGCCGAGTAGCGGCCAGGCAGAGACCATTGAGAATCACAGCGAAGCCGAGTGTGGTCGGCTGACCAAGTTGTCCGTTTAAGAGCAGGACAAAACCAGAACTAAAAAGCAGGATAGGAAGAAGGGCCCCGCGTCTGAGGGCGATGAAACTCAACCATCCAAGCTTGAAAGTTAAAAGTGTTCGCCAGACCAAGAATGCCAAGCCTAGAATCGGCCCGCTTTCCGCCAAAACCCGAGACCATTCGTTTTCGGCAAGGAGAAATGCGGGCCGCCCAATTAGAATACGACCGCCGACGTTTGTGCCAATTCCAATCCCGTAGCCAAAAAGCGGAAATTTATCAATGTGGCTGAAACCTTCGGTGAATCCGCTGATTACTCGCTCGATCATTCCCTTAGTGATCGTGGTTTCGCCGGCTTCGGCGGAAGCAGTGAACCGGTCGGAGAGAATCTGTGCGCCTTCTTTGAAAATGGGAAGGCGGGTAATAATGAGTCCGCCGATAACAACAATCAGCAAAGTGCGACCAAATCGGTTCACGGCCTTTGGTCGAACCGCAAGAATGACGACGACCGAAAAGACAACAATGAGCACAGAAGCGACACACGAACGACTGCCGGAGACAACAATACCAACCACCAATGCTGCGGCCGAAGCAATTAGAAGCCAGTTCTTGTAGATTGTTCGAGTGAGTGCGCCATAAATGAGAAATGCTGCCGCGACGCTTATGTAAAAAACCGTCCCTGAAATAAACGAAAACGTTCCGGGCGGTCGAATCTTGCCGCCTCCGGCCGTAAGCTGTTCCGCTTCACCCGCACCGGCCGTGCGGTTGATGAATGAATCGGCTGACGCCTCGAATTGTGCAGCCATGATCAAACACATCGGAATCATTCCCAAGAGAATCCACCACCCGAATTTTCTTACGTCCTCCTCGCCAAACACACTCGCCATTATAAAAATAAGCGGCAGATGCAAAAAGTTGCAGCGGAAACCGTAAAGCGTCACCTCGAGAATCGGCGTGAATGGCAGATAAGGATAAAGCGAAGCAACACTGGCAATGAGTGACAAGATGCCGATGGTCCAAAGTAAGATGACAAAGGCGTTCCGCGGAAAAACGTGCGCGCGAAGCGTGTAAAAATAGATGACCAACAGGACTGGATCGCGCACCAGAAGCAGCGGGTTGGAGTAGCGTGGCATGACCCATTTGCGCAACGCGCCTTCAATTAGGAGCAGCCAGAAATAGAGCCAGATCAACTGGCGAACGCGATGCTTTGCTTTCTCTTCCGGAGTCTCGATGCTCATTTGCAGGTCAAAGGGGCGCACTGCTGCGCCGATGCTCGCATTGGTGGCGCACCTTAGCTCGCCATCACCTCCCGTGCCACTTCTACCAGGCGCTGCCGATACATTGCCCATCCTCGCGATGCCGCCTTCTGTTTGGCCATCGATTTAATCGCGATGAGCCGCTCAGGATCGCTCGCCAGCAAGTCGAGTCTCTCCGCGATCGCTTCCGCCGATCGGACTGGGACGATGAACCCGTCGGTTCCGTTTTCAATCACGTCCGGACCGGCAGTGTGGTCGGTCGTAATCACCGGGGTGCCTTGCGCCATTGCTTCCAGAATCACCAAACCAAAACCTTCAAAGAGCGAGGGCAAAACGAGCACATCGTGGCTTTGCATTTCCCGTAACACGCCAGCATGGCTCAGAGTTGGCAGCCAACGATGCTTTCGAACGGCGGACTCGAGCGGTGCACACCCGGAGGCGGCTTTTCGGCCGAGCAACGTCAACTCCACCGCGCCTTTGAGCTTTTCGACTGCGTCGAGCAGATAAGACAAACCTTTGCGTTGGCCAAGTGAACCGGCGAAGAGGACCTTGAGTCGACCAGTCGATTTTCTGATCACATCGGAAATCGGTGGCGGTGCGCCATAGGCAACGATGTCGATCTTCGCGGTAGAAGGCGCGTCGCCAAGAGTTTGCTTTGTGAACGTGCTCGCAACTATTACCCGCGTGGCAAGTCGTAGCTCGTCGTCCTTTCGGCCAAGCTTTTCCGCGCTGTCGAGAGTTCCAGTCAAAGTTGACGCCCATTCCGGTTCGCGCTCTTTCTCTTCCGCAAAGATGCGCTGCCCGACTCGCCAGTAACCAATTGGCAGGTCGTAGATACGCTTCAAACCAAGATCACGCGCCGCGCGAAAACTTTGGAGCGCGCCGTCTTCGTAAGCGTAGATTGCATCACAATTGTCGATCTTGCGCAGTCGTCCCGCGACTTTTCGATCCAGGGCGCGAAGAACAGCGTCGATGCTGAAGGCGCCGGTCTCGTGTTTAGAGGTGACTCCGATCGCTCCGGCGAACAGCCGGATGGCTTCACGCAACGGAACGGTATGCGTTCGCGAGCGCACGGATTCAGAAAACGAACGACGAACGAAAAGGTCGCGAACCGATTGCGGAAACAGCCGATCGATTCGCGCCTCCGGGTTCCAACTGATGGTTGTCCAGAATTCGCCCAGTATTCCGGCCCGATCGAAAGCTGCAAGCGCTTCGCGGACAAACTCGTTGCCGGTGGGATGAGAAAGTAAAATCATTCGACCATCTTTCGCATCACCCGAAGGTAAGCCGTGGCAGCCGCGTCCGCTTGAAACTTTGCCAAATGTTCGGCGGCCTGTTGCATCTGCGAGTTGGGATCGTTGAGCGAACGCTTCAATTGGTCGGCCAGCGCGCGGACGTTTCCGTTTTCGAAAGTCAAACCGCACGGACCGATCGCTTCCTTTAATCCGCCTTTTTCCGAGCCGACAACAACGCAACCGCATGCGATTCCCTCCAACGCAACAATTCCAAACGGCTCAGCCCAGCGCGACGGCACGACTAGAATTCGATGCCGATTTAATAGTTCAGCCAGAACAGCGCCAGATTTTTGGCCGGCAAAAGTTACCTGTCGATCCAAGGCAAGTTCAGTTGCGAGCCTTCGCAAATCTCCTTCTTCCGGTCCGCTGCCAACGATCGTGAGATCAGGCGTTACGCCATCGTTTTGCAAAAGTTTCATCGCCTGCAAAAGCAGGTCGACGCCCTTGTCGGAAACGAGCCGCCCAACGAAAACGAGCTTTTTGTCGCGGGCGACGTTCGGGATCAACCGAAAGGTGGCGTCATCATACGGATTGCCGATCACAAACGAATGTCCGCTGATTCGGTCGGCCACTGCTTTGCTGATCGCAACATTGGTGACGAAGCGAAGCAACGCGTATTTGAGCCGATTGTTCCAACCGATTCCGCCGCGGGTGTTTTGAAGCCAAGTCTGATGAACAACGAGGATTCGTTTCCTCAAGAGAAAAGCCGGAACCAAACTGCGGAGGCTGATATTGTTTTGAAAAAACAGATCACTCCAGCGAAGCAGGCCAAACAGTCTGGCAACCGACGGACGCCGAGTTAATCGATAATTCGCGCCGGCCATCGGGTCGCCAGCCGTTTGAGTAATGACATGAACGTCGTTGCCAGCCCCTGCGAATTTTTCAGCGAGAATTTTTGAGACCGATTCAATTCCACCCACGCTGGGATGGAAAAGATAAGAAGAAAAAAGGATCTTCACGTCACAGTTCGCGCAGAAACTTCTTCAGTTCCTGTTCATCTATAATCATATCTTCGTTCTCGACAGCGCGCCGCGAACCGAGAGCCGGCTCAATGCGCGGGCGCGCTTTGAAAAAACGATAACGAAGCGATCCCGATGAGGCGAGACGCCAGTAAAATTCCCGGTAACCGGCGCGTGTTCCAATCTCCCCGATCAAAGTATTTGGCTGACAAAAACCAATGTTCGCTAGCGCCGCGCCATGCGGAGCAATCACCACGTCGACGTTTGAAAACCAGCGCACCTGTTCCGCCCATGGGAGCGATTCGACTTCGATTAAATCAAAGCCGGCTTCGCGTAACATCGGCTCCAATTTAGTTTCATTCACGACCCGGCGGACCGCTGCGCGCTCGCGGGAAACGTAAATTCTTTCCGGTGTGGAATGAGGGCGACCAAAAAGCGCATCCCGCATTTTGCGAAGGACGCGAATCTTCCAAGGGGCGACAATTTTGGAAGAATGATCCATCGAAGGAATTGTCGCTCGCAGGATACGAAACCGATGTTGCCCGTCGACGTAGAGAACTTTGCTCGATGGCACCTCCAGTGCCGCCAGCGACGGCTTTTCGTAAAGAGCACCGGAACCATTGATCAGGATCTGGTCGAAACCGTCGAAGCCGCCGGCAACTTCTTTTAGGAGCGCGACCCGCGGCAAGAGATCGAAAACCCAGTGGTAGTAGTTGCCTGGCGCTTCGGGCGTAACGCAAATTGCGGTGCGACCGTGAAGCAACCGCGATTTTGGAAGACGAAAAGTTGAAAAGATCGGATGGTTGTCAATTCCCCACACTTCCGGTGAAAGATCGGCGAGCAATCTGTTGTCGCTAGTCACCACCGATCCACCGTAACGCGCCCAAAAATCAATGTTCTCCAGCTCAAACACATGGGCCGGTTCCGAAAAGCCGACTCTGTCCTCCTTTTCTCCAAATGGATGCGGCAAAGATTGGACAGGTTCCGCCGGATAGATTTCGATCGCTGGCCCGCGCGCTTGTACCGCCAAGTAGTGAACTGTCGATTTTTCAATCCGCGGCAGTGGCTTTCGTCTGACAAGGCTGTCCAAGGTGATAATTCGGCGCTTCAAATTTCGAAATGGCAAAACGAGCCGTTTGAGCGGCCGCAGCCGCCATTTCTCGCGCCGAATTATCTGGCGTGCGCTACGAATAATTACTCCAGACGGTTCGCAGCATCTGTTTGCGTTTCGCGAGTTTTTCTTTTACCCCTGGATCTACGGAAGACTTCCGCGCAAGAATCATCGCTTCCAACCAATGCCGAATAAATAAGAAGGGCTTGAGCAGGGCGACGTGTTTGCCGCGGTGAAGTTTTAAGAGCTGGAAACGATTGCGATGAAAATCGAGCGCGCGATTCGCGGACCAAGCTGAGAGCTGCTGAAGATTATCATGGACAACGTTGTCGGAAGCGATGACCGCCATTTGCCAGCCGAGCCTGGCGCAACGCCAGGCCCAATCAAGATCGACATCGGAAAATGGAAAATTTTTCTCGTCGAATCCGTCGCTTTGCTCCCAGGCTTCGCGCTGAATCAAGAGCGGACTGGTGAAAACGACATCGCAGGTGCGCCAGCGAATTCCGTCGCTGAGCCGCCAGGCAGAGTTGTTCGGAGCGTGCAGATTCAATCGCGCGGCCAGATTCTGTCCGAGCGCGAACGAGAACGCGGTTGGGAATCTCATTCCGTAACCGAAAAAACTGCCGTCGTATTGTTTGACCGTAAAGCCGGCAGCGGCGAGTTGCGGTTCCAACTTGAGGAGTGCGATCGCTTTTTCCAAAGGCTCCTCGCTCGCCAGGCAATTGTCGGTTTCGTAAAGCAAAAGCCAGCGACATTCTGGAAAGTGGGCGAGCGCTTCAGCGCACGCCGTATTTACGCCAGCACTGAATGAGCGGCGATCGACCGAGGCTTCGATCACAATGAGATTGTCTGCTGGATTATTTTGGCGCCAGGCTTGAAGAAACTCGGCGCTGCCATCGCTGGATCCGGCTTCGAAAACAACGATGGCCGACCGGATTCGCGCGCGTCGTAACGCCTCTGTCAGTGACGCGATCGCCCGCTCCAACAAGGGGCGGCGATTAAATGAATTGATGATCGCGACCAATTCGACCGGCCGTTCGGGAGAATCCTGATTCATCGGCCAGCACTCAGACCGAGGGTCGCGGCAATGCCTTGGGTCAGAGATTCCGACGACGCGTGCCGTTGATACCAACCGTAAATATCGGCCCCGATTTTGGCGCGGTCCTGCACGCTGGGAATTTCAGAGCGATCTGGCTCGACAAAAAATGGACCGGGCAAACGATCGCCGCTGAGCGAAACCGCTGAGCCGCGATGGGGAAAAACCGGAATTACGCCGTGGGCGCACGCGGAAGCGAACGCGCTCGATTTCAAAATGACTGAAGTCTCGACGTCAGGGCGATGGAAATAATTGAACCACCCGAACGAACAGATCTTGAGAATTTCGGATGCATCGGCCGCAGCGATGCGCGGCCGATAATCCGATTCGACCGCAAGATCGACAAGGAGGGAGCGCGTCACCGGATTGTCGTCGCCGCCGAGAACAAACAATTTCCTGGGAGCAATTGAATCGGGAATGCGCGGCAGGAGTTGACGAAACGCTCGCAGCGAGCGCTCAACCAGAGCGGTGCCGCCGAAGATCGCCCACTGATGTGGATCACGATCGGCAATTTGATTCGGGGAAAGCGGCGGCTCTCCGATTCCGGAGGGCACCGAATGCAATTCAACGCGTGCGTTCGGAACCATGCGTTTCAGTTCGCGGCGAAAATTATCGCTGCTCACGATGCATGCGTCCGATAAACGGCCGACGGATTTGGCAAAGTGGATTTGCAATGGCTGCAACCAGAACGCACTGCTCCACGGCGGGCCCGAGGCATACAACTCATGAAAAATCGTGACTAATCTGCCTCGGTGTTGCCGGCGCAACTCATGCAGGATCGACAACAAACGAAACGGAACCCCACGCTTTTGGAATCCGTAGTTCACATAATGAAGGAGCACATGATCGTATTTTCGGGAAAGCTGGGCGAGCAAACGATCGAGTGATAAAACTTCAAAGCCGGCAGCATTTTCGGTTGAAGAAGTCTTGAAAGTGGCGAACACGGTGTCGCACCCGAATTTGTCCCGGAGTCTTTTCGCAATGGTAAGGGCGTAATCCCCGACCCCGTCGATTCCTCCGGGAACTTTCGGAACGATTTGGAGAAGCGTGCTCAAACGGAAACAGTTTGCCCTTCGCGCGCGGGCTTTTGCGATTTTTGCCGAGCGAGCGCGATAGTGTATTCCCGGATCGTATCAGCTGCTATCTGTTCCCAACGAAACTGCGCAGCGATTTGGCGGCATTCGGCGGAGAGCCCGCTGTAATCGCTTTCATTCATCCGCAAAATTTCAAGCGCGCGATTGCTCATCGCTTTCACATTTCCGACCGGAACCAAAAACTGCGCGTCAGTGGCGCTGAAAATATGTCGCGGGCCGGGCACGTCATAGGCAATCGTGGGAATACCAGCGGCGAGCTGTTCGAGCACAGAAAGACCGAATCCTTCAATGTAACTTGGAAAAAGTCCCACCACCGAGCCACCGATCAACTGCGGGAGTTCTTTGGGATCGTAACTAGTGAGGCAACGAATAGACTCGCGCAGCGAAAGTCCCAGGTCGCGTAGAACTGTTTGCTCATCACTCATGGTGCCAAGAAATGCGAACCGCGCCGACGGTACTGAATTTAAAATGGCGCGAATAATTTCCTGCCAATCGCGAGAACCTTTTCGCACACTCCACATCCCGAGAAAGCAGATCTCCTTTTGGGCCAGACGCGCCGACGCGGATTGTGCGGCGCCAGCGAGCGCGGCGCGCTCTGCCTCATTCAAGCCATAGGGCAGAACAATCGTCGGCGCAGCAGAGCATTTTTCGAGCGATTGCTTTTCGTCCTCGTTTGGAACGTTGAACAAGTCGCAATGAGTAAGAGCGCGATCAGCACTGCGCCGCAGCAGCCATGAAGTAAAAGTGTAAAAGAGCCGGCCTAGAAATTTTCCGCGCGGCTGATCGGGCCATTGCCGTCGACTGAATCGCATGAATTCTTCATAAGCCAAATACAATCCGATCGAGCGTCCGACCAAAAGACCATCGAAGCGTAACGATTTTTTCGAAAACGGAAGCGTTCCGATCAAACAATCGATGACATCAAATTTTCCGGCGTTGCACCGAACGTAACGAGCCGCTCGATATGGAAAGACGGCGTGCCGCCACGCCGAGAGAGCGCGCGAACGCGTCGCCTTCGGAAAGGCGTCGCTGAGACAGAATTTGTCGATCTTGTGCCCGGCACCTTTCCATTGCTCGGCAAGTTCGAACCAAACCCGGGCCGCGCCCAGGCGTGGATCCCACGGGAGATTTACGATGGCGAGGATGCGAAGCGGCTTATCCACAGATTTTATTTTGGAAAGCAACGCGCCAAGGCGGTCCAGAATTTGTGTCTAACCGGATTCACGTAATGTCGCATCGCGATGGACTTACGGGCATGCCGATCGCGATAAATGAATTGATCGTCCGCTTGCAACACGAACTTCTGCCGATCGAGCGCGATCGCGCTGTTGGCATGCATGCATAAATGAACCACGGTTTGGGTTGTAAAAAAATTCGGTGTGCCGTTTAACATCTGCAGTCGCTCCAGGCCGAGCGACCAGTCGAGTTTTTGAAACAGCAGCAAGAAGCCCATATTGACAGGATTTTCTTTTTCAGCGCGGTCCCGAATAAGGCGCTCGTCGGCCGAGAATTGATAGTCCGCCAGATAAAAAGCGGGAACGGACTTGGTCCGCGCTAAATCGGCGAGCTGGATTGCCTCCGGAAAAAAGAGAACATCCGAATCGGTGTAGAGCGTCGGCCCGTGCGCCGGCAAAGACATGATGAGAGCAAGTTGCTTCCCAGTAAAATGACTCGTGAGATACGACTGCACTTTTGTTGGCAATCGCGGGGGCAAATTGGGCGCTGTCCTCTGGACGCGGACACAGTTGTCGATCCTCTCCAGCAATTCGATGCTCGGGTTTATGTAAGAGCCGTCCGACACGACGGTGAATTGCTTGGGCCGACCCGCGTGAGTAAGAAATGATCGAATCGATGCGACCTGTTCCGGCAGTGTGCTTTCGCCAGAATAGGAGAAAACGTCAAACGGGAGCTCGCGCGTTACGCGGACGCGTTTACGGACGATCATTAGCAGCGCAGCGCGATAAAGAGAGCGCGCTATTTTTCCTTCAAGCCGCGCCGAATGGTAAGGCAAATTCATCCCGCGGCTGGAGCGAAAGTGCGAAAGCCTCGATAACTCAGCGCCAGATTGAGGAGCAAGCTGGGCACCGCCGATATCAGATTAAAAATAAGGACGCCGGCGACACTGGAAAAATCAGTGAACGGAATGAGCGCGATTTGGGTGGCGAGAGTAAGCGGAATGTAAAGCCATGCTCCGGTAATCCACGCTTTGGAAGCATTGAGTAGCCAGAGGGTGCCGCTCAAGGCGGTGATCACGGCGACACCGACCATTAACAGAAGTTCGCGATGGAGGTGGGTATAACGATTGCCGAGCACAAAAAGAAATTGATCGGGAAACAACGCAGCGCCACCGAGCACGATCGCGCTGAAAAGAATCACGCCCCCCGCAATCGCAGCGTAAAGGTAACGCAATTTGCGTTTGCCCTGACAGCGCGCAAAGGCCGGAACGAAGATGTTGATGAGCAAATTCGTCAGGACGGTGAAAATCATGGCGAGACGTCCGAGAGCTCCCACTTCGGCAACTGAGGTAGCGCGACGCGCGAAAAAACTAATCAGAAAGATGGTGATTTGTCCCTGAAAACAATAAAACACGGCGTTCGCGGCCAGATTTCTGATTAACCGCACAATCTCATGCCGGTCTTCCGCATTTTCGTTCGCCTTTAGATCGACAACTTTCGCGGCATAAGAACGCAGCAAGACATATTGTAAAAGGAAAGTGGCGCCGGCGATGGCCACGGCGAGCCCGGCGGTGGCGAACAAATAAACCAATCCCAGAATGAGCAGTAGACGAACAGTCGCACAGGTAAAATCGATTCTTTGAATGCGGCCGATATCTGACCGCAGCCGCGGCACCACGCTGAAAATGTCGACCGAAAGTTGAATCGAGAAACCGGCGAGCACAAAGGCAATCAACAACAAAGTGTAAATTGAAGAGGCGCCGTTCCTGGTCAGCATCGCATACAAAACCGGCGCGATGAAGACGACGGCGACCGCGGCAAGTTTCTTGCGCACGGCCAATCCGGTTTTGATCAATTCGCCGAAGCGAGATCGATCCTGCCAGACGCGCCCGCCGATAGAGATGAGTCCAACGCTGACCCCGATGTCGGCGAGCAGCATCAGCGTGGCCTGCATCGCATTCGCAATGGTGAAGAAGGCGTACTCGCGCTGTGGCAACCAGCGAACAAGAAGAATTCCGCTCGAGAAAGCGATGATCTGCCCAATTACCTGTACCATCGCATAACTACCGATGCGGCGGGCGTGGTCGAACGCTCGGCGTATGATCGGGACCGAACCTTCGTCCAAAACGGGTGTGGAGACCGGGACGAAGAAGCTCATGGGCAAATCATGTGTTCAAGAGAGCAATGAGCTACCCAAGTGCCAAGACGAATCTGCAGCTTCTTTGGTCCTGCCGAACCCTGAGACGTCGATCTAGAATCCGCGGCCGCGTTACGCGGTCTCGATCGGCTTGGGGTGTTCTCGACCCACGGGCGTAACCGCCTCGCCATCGGGGGCAGCCGGCGTCGAGTAGTATTCGGAGTATTGGTAGTAGTAATACTCGGGCAACGAAGTATCGACGAAATTCAGAATCACTCCCGGAACGTTGACTTGCCGGCCATAGAGAAGCTCGAGCGCTTTCTTGGTCAAACGGGCCGAGGTATAGGAGAGCCTGACAACAAAGAGCGTGGCGTCGATTTTCGGGGCAAGACTGGTGGTATCGTCCGCCGCCAAAACGGGCGAAGTGTCGATGATGACGTAATCGTAGTTCTGATAAATTTCTTTCAAGAGCGCCTCAGTAGACGCGCGCAAGAGATGTTCGCTCGGCTGGGACAACGGCTTGCCACGCGGTAAGACGAACAGCGTGGGGACGGCAGTTGGGACGACGACTTCGCGCCAATTGACTTCCTGTTTCAACACTTCAGAGAACCCGATTTTTGAAGTGATTCCGAACGCTTCGCACAATGCGCCGCGGCGGAGATCGCAATCAATCAACAACGTGCGCGCGCCAGAGAACGCCATGGTAATGGCAAGATTGGCGGACACAGTCGACTTGCCTTCACCTGGAACGGCGCTCGTGACCAAAAAGCTTTTTGGCCGCGGGCCCTCGTAAGGCATGAAGAAAATGGACGAACGAATATTGCGATACGATTCGGCGAAGACGTGGCGCGCGTCGTCGGGCTGGAGCAGATCGACTTTGCCCTTGGTTTTCTCCTTCGGAATCTGACCGAGCACGTTTTCAGAAAAGTGATGTTGGAATTCGCTGAAGGAAGCCATCCGGTCATCGATGCGATCGAGCAGAATGAGAATCGCCAGTCCGGCAAGCGCACCGATGCCGAATCCGATCAGCAGACTCTTGATCAGACCCGGTCGGACTGAAATCGGCGCCGTCGCCATTTCCATGATCGAGACTTGATCTTCCCCACCCACGACCTGGGAAACATCGATTTCCTTGAGATTGTTGGTGAGGCGATCATAGAGCGTTTTGAGGCGGTCGACTTTGCCTTTAATTCGATTGAACTGTGCGAGCCGCTGGCTGAGATCCAACGCTTTGGCTTCCCATTCCTTAACATTGGCCTGAAGATTTTCCATCTGCTTGCCGATGGATTCGCGTCGTGTCTTCAGTTTTTCGAGAGTGTCGGCGCGGAAAAGCTCGATCAACTTGTCCTGTTTGGTGATTTCATCATTAAGCTTGATGATCTTGGGGTGACTAGGCCGCAAATCCTTGGCCAGCGTATCCCGCTCGGCCTTCAGAAGCTGAACCTGTTGCTTCGCCTTTAGGTAGTCCGCTTCGGGGCCAACATCGGAAAATGGCAACCCGCCGTTTTCAACTGGCTGGTTACTCGCCGCCGTTTCGGTCCTATTTTGCGCGCGGTCGAGGTTTTGATCGAGATCGAGCAGGTTGAGCAAGGCGTACTCGGTTTTCAGCTGGGCGTATTGTTGATTCAATTTGACCAGGTAAGCGGCGGCGCTGTTTCCCTCTTCCTGAATGAAGCCGATGTTGTTCTGCTTCTGGAACTCGAGCATCTCGTCTTCGCTGTTGCGCAAATCTTTTTCAACCTGAACGAGCTGTTCGGTAATGCCGGTCGTAACTTCGTGGCCGCGGCCCTCACGCATGCCTCGCTTGAAATCGAGATATTTTTGCATGACCGCGTTCAGATAGGCCTGGGTGTAATCGGGCGCGCTGCCAATCGCGGAAAGATCGAAAATCGAGGTGCGCGGTTTTTGGATAACGAATATCTCCACCGTGACCGGCTGCAATTCGGGATGGGCTGAGCGAACGAGCGATTCGGCGCTCCGTCGAACTTCCGCGCTTTGCATTAGCTGAATTTGTGTGCCGTAGAAATTGACGGCGTCCTCGCTGTAAACGGCGCCTTGAGCGATATTCAACTTACCGGCCATCATCATTTTGCTGGTGGATTGATAAGAGGGCGGCGTTTGATAAATGAGGAATGCCTCAACAAAGAGGCCGAGACAGATCGTTAAAACCGGAATCCACCAGCGTCGCAAGAAGAGCGATTTGTAGCGGTGCAGTCGGGTGATGAAAGTGGCCGACCAGGACGTAGAAAGGCTTTTAGCAGCGGTGGATGCCGGCATACTACATGTTAATCAAGCGCTGCGGCACATAGATCTGGTCATCGGGCTGAAGCTCTACGTCTTCTTCGGTTTTTCCTTCTTCAATCACACGCTTGAGATCCACCGTAAATTCCTTACCGGTCTTACGCGTCAGTTTCACCTTACGTTTATTAGCGAAGTCCCCGAAACCTCCGGCTTTAATGATCGCTTTACTGACGGTGTAACTTTCATCCGCCGGAATTTCCTGCGGTCCTTGCCCTTTAACTGAGCCGTAAACGTAAATTCGACCTCGCGATTTTTCACTCACCCGGTCGACCGCAAGAATCACGGTCGCGTGATAATAATATTCTTTTTCCAGCAACGATTTGATCGTGTGAGCAAGTTCCTTGCACGATTTACCGCGGGCGGGGACGAGTCCGACATAAGGGACCTCTAACTCACCATTGTCGTTGACCCGCAAGCGTTGCGAATCATTGTCGCGATCTTCCACGACCCTGAAGCTCACGTAATCGTTCGATCCGAGCTTCTTTTTGTCATCCAGCACAGCCATGGAGTTTGTCCGCATCACGGTAGTGGTCGAAGTGGAGGGCTGGTCGGACGAAGGCGGCCTTGGCGTGGCGGCCGCAGGGCTGGTCAGGTCCTGCCCGAATATCCAGTTGGTCGAAAGGATGCAGGCGGCAGCGATCAACGCATACAAGCAGGCTCTCATGTTGACCCCACCAATTTACCCTTTTTGCACTTTTTAGAAACTGTAAGTGGCGTCGACAGAAATGCGGTTCTGATTGTAATCGCGCAAGAACAGGTTGGAATCTTTGCTCGTTCCCTGATAACGCGCACCGAGCGTGACATGGGGCGTCAACTGGTAGCCCACAGTGATTGCGCCACCGATGCGGTGAAAATGTTCAGGCGTGCCTAATTGGCCACCGCCGAAACCGGCGAACCCACCCGACTCCCTGGCGTCTTCAAAGAAAAATTCGGTCGAAAGAAGGGTGTTGCGGATCAGGTTCCAGCTCATGGTATGGCGAACGTAGTTCAGCGTGATGTAATTTGAGTTCACACCGAGCTGATTCTCGTGCCCCGCGCTGAGGGTCTGACTAATCGTCGCGCTGAGTCGATGTGCGATCAACCCGTTGACATAATAATCCGACAGGTTCTTATTGTCCGGCACGATAAAGGCAAACGGACCGAAGGGAACGATGACGAAATTATGATCGAAATCGATCCATTGATAACCGGCGGCCGCGCGCACCCTTAGGTTATTGGTTAATTTCGCCTCAACAAATCCACCCGCGCTGTAATCTGTGTTGTCATTGAGCACACTTTGGTCATAGCGCGTAAAGACAGCGTTGGCTTCGGGGCCGATGGTGATCGTTGGAGTGACGATAAACGCAGCCGACCCGTAGACGATTTCCGCATTGCGATCCAAATAATCGAAGATGGAAGTGGTCGAGACGAAATTATAATGATCGTAACCGACAGTCAGGAGCAGCTTGTTCAGATCCCACAAAACCGAAATGCCGGCAGTATTTTCAAAGCGTCCATACTTTGCCACGTTGCTCAACGCTCCTTCTTGAATCGGATCCTGTTGCAGTTGCATCCGATCGTGGATGTTGATGCGGAAATCGCCTACGAAAATATCGAAGGCGATCTGCGATTTCGGCGCGATTAAAATGGTGTTCGTGTTGTAGTTAGAATGATCAAGGTAAAAGGAGTATCCGATGCCAAGATCAAGGCGCAGGGTGTTGAGCTGGGTGACTGGCCAGATCGCGTCGAGGCTCAGGCTCGGGGTAATAATAAAATCATCCTGCGTGTTAATTTCGGCGTAGTTAACGTTGTCGTTGTATTCGGCGCCGACAGTCGCACCGACTCGAAACCGGACCGGGCCCAGGAGCAAATTGTAGGGAATGCGAGAGATATCTTCCTGTCTGGCCTCGGACGCTGCCTGTCCGGCAAATGACGGACGCACCAGGTCCTGCCCATAAACGCCCGCGGCCGCCACCAACATCGCCATCACGAACAAAAGTGCGATCGATTTTCGCAACTGATCGCGATGCGAGGAGACAACATGACTACGACTCATAGGCAGGTTGATCAGGTTAAGGTTCAAGCGCTTGTAATTACCAATTCAAATCCCACGCAGGCGACGCACCGCCACTGCAACGTCTGCCTTCCGTCCGAGATCGTAACTTCGGTGTCTCGTTACCAGTTCTTTCAGTGCTCTCTTTTACGAGAAAACCCCTCCCCCAGGCAAGAGAAATCGAAGGAATCATCTTACCGGGTTTCGTTTAAAAAGCCGGGGCAACCGGACCCTGGTGTCACGGATTGTTGGGTGCAAATTTTGCCGCTTGGCCCGCTCTAAGCTGCTATTTTTTACATGGGTTCCGGTTTGCGGCGCATTAAACCTCGGTCGGCCAGGATGTGCCTGGTCATTTCCGCACTCGTTCTTGTCGGATTTGTTGTCGCCGGTTATTGCTGCTATGCCGAAAGTCCGGCCAGGAAAAGCGCACAAATCGAATACATCACGCCGGACGGGCAATTTTCTCCCGTGAACGCCGCGCGTCTCGCCCCTCGCGCGCAGGCCGCCGCGTTCGTCGATAACGATACCGTCAGCTGTGTTTTGCGCGAAGGCGAAACAACTTTCATCATCCAGCTCCCAAAAAATTCGCCGCGTGATCGTTTCACCTTCCTGAACGAAAACGCAGCTGCCTGCGGCGAACTTCGAATCGCCGTTTCCGATTCACCTCTTCCGGCGGACAGCCCGAAATGGACCCAAGTGGAGGGAATCGTCCCATTCGCCCATAAGCGCCTCTTTAAACTGTCAATGTTGGGCGTAGATACAAAATTTGTCCGCCTCTCCTTCAAGGTCGAACGACAACGTCAGGACTCCGCCCGAATTTCCGATCCTTTCGGAAGTTCTGTCCTCGCGGCAGCCATCAATTCAAATTTTTGACAGATTGCATGAACGCGGCCTTGACCTGAGCGTCGCCACCGCCTCGGTCGCGGCACTCCCGGCCAAGCAGGATTAGGTGATTCTTCATCGTAATCACGCCGCGTAAATGGCCGCGCGGACGCATCCGTGGACAAGTTTCAGAGGCATGGAACTAGCTCTTAACAACGCGGGTTTGATTGTTGTGACGCATGCGACTGGACGAAGGGGAACAAATTACAAAAACGCCGCCCCACTCGCATTCGCGGGAGCGGTTCGTCGCAACTCATCTCGAACAAATCTCTGATGAAAGTAAAACAGCTCTCACCCTGTCTGAAAGTCATTCGCCGCCGCGCGATGATTATTTTGCGATTGTTGCCCGGGCTACAAACGATGCAGTTCGGGATTGGAATGTAAAGAGCGGCGCGCTTTCCTGGCCGCAAGGTTTCGATTCTCTTCTCGGATACGACGGCTCGTTAACTGAGTGCGACATCGGCTTCTGGCAAAAAAATGTTCATCCCGGTGATTGCGCTCGCATTGCCCCGTCGATTCGCGATGCCTTGGTCGGAACTTCCGATCATTGGAGCGGCGAATACCGTTTCCGCCGCGCCGATGGGACTTACATCAATGTCCTCGAGCGCTCGCTGATTTTGCGCGCTGCCGACGGCACGCCCGAGCGCTTGATTGGTTCGCTCATGGACGTCACCGCCCGCAAACAATTGCAGGACCAGCTTTGCCGCTCACAAAAAATGGAAGCATTCGGCCAACTGGCCGGCGGCGTCGCCCACGATTTCAATAATTTCCTCACCACCATTCTCGGTTACGGCGATTTGCTACTGCACGAACGCCAGATCAAAGGAACCTTGGCTGATCACGTCACCGAAATCCGCGCCGCCGCCGCGCGTGCGTCGGCTTTGACTCAGCAACTTCTCGCCTTCAGTCGCAGACAGCCGCTTGAACCGGTGATCGTGGAAGTCAATTCCATCATCACGAACCTCGAACGCTCATTGCTCCGGCTCATCGGCGAGAATATTTCCGTCGTTTGCCATCTCCACCACGAGAAAGAAGGGGCGCACATCAAGGCCGACCCAAGCCAGATTACGCAAATCATTCTCAATCTGGCAGTGAATGCGCGCGACGCGATGCCTACAGGCGGCCAGCTCACGCTCGAAACTGCGATTGTCGATCTTACGAAGGAAACGGAATCGCCTTTCCAGTGCGGCGACTTTGTTCCGGGCGAATATGTTTTGATTAACATCTCCGACACCGGGATCGGAATGAACGACGAAGCAAAAGTGCATCTCTTCGAGCCATTTTTCACCACCAAAGCCGATCGGGAGCGAAGTGGGCTCGGCCTTGCAACTTCTTACGGCATTGTCCATCAAAGCGGCGGACATTTGCGCGTCGAAAGCGAACAGGGAAAAGGTACGACGGTGCAAATTTATCTCCCGCGTGTGCCCGCGCCGCCGCCGCCATCATATAAAAGACCAACTGGCAAGAAACCTCGCGGCGGCACCGAAACCATCCTTGTTCTCGAAGACGACATTAGTGTTCGCCACATTTCCGTGCGCATGCTCCGTGATCTGGGCTACGAAGTGATCGAAGCGGCCAACGGCAGTGACGCGCGGCGCTTGCTCAGCGAAAATGGCGGACGAAGGGTCGATCTCCTTCTCACCGACCTGGTGATGCCGCAAGTGAGCGGGCGCCGGTTCGCCGATTCGCTTCGCGCGGCTCATCCCAACATTAAAGTTCTTTTTATCTCCGGCTATCTCGAAGAATCGCTTCAACCGGGCGATCGATGCGAACCGGAAATGTTTTTCCTGCCAAAGCCGTTCGATTCAGAGCAACTGGCCGTCAAAGTACGCGAAGCCCTCGACACGTAACTTGTAATCCACCTGCTGTGCCTGCCCCGCCGTAGCCTTGGCGAAGGCGGGTCGTTTGTCGCTCTTGCGCCCAACTTGGCGGCGCGCGATTACGTTTAAAGAAATCGAAGCCGCGAGCGGCGTCTAAGCTTACGACGTGAAATAAATGTGGAAGCCACGCTAGCGCCGCGAGCCTCGGGAACCCGAGGTCCCTCCCCACATTGAAAAATTAGTTGCGTTCCGTAGTCTGTCGCATGCATGCGCGCGAACGGAAGATCGATAATCTCGAGTCCGGGTGGGGCTCGTTCGCGCGGCGGCACATCGGTCCGAATGAAGTCGAAACGGAAGAAATGCTTGGCACCGTCGGCTATCAAAATCTCGCTGCGCTGATCGACGCGACCGTTCCAAAAAACATTCGACTGGATCGGCCATTAAATTTGCCGGAAGCGAAATCGGAAAGCGAAGCACTCGCCGAACTGCGCGCAATCTCGAAGAAAAACGAAATCGCGAAATCTTTCATCGGGGCTGGTTATTCTGACTCCATCACCCCGCCGGTAATTCAGCGGAACATCCTCGAAAACCCGGGCTGGTACACCGCTTACACACCGTACCAGGCCGAGCTCGCGCAAGGCCGGCTCGAAGCGCTGCTGAATTTTCAGACGATGATTGTCGATCTTACCCAGCTCGACATTGCCAACGCGTCCATGCTCGATGAGGCGACCGCCGCCGCCGAAGCAATGACACTTTGTCACGCCGCCGTTCCGGATCGAAAAACTTTTTTTGTCGCTGATGATTGCCATCCGGAGACGATCGAAGTTGTCCGGACGCGGGCGAAGCCGCTCGGAATCGAAGTTAAGACCGACAATCACACGCGCTTCAAATTCGATAAGTCGATTTTCGGCGCGCTCATTCAATATCCCGCGACCGATGGCGCGATTTACGATTACACGGAGTTCGTGAAGCAAGCGCACGATGCCGGCGCACTCGTTGTTGTCGCCGCCGACATTCTGGCGCTCACATTGCTAAAACCGCCTGGCGAATTCGGCGCGGACGTTGCGGTCGGCAACAGCCAACGGTTTGGAGTCCCGCTTGGTTTTGGCGGACCGCACGCGGCGTATTTTGCCACGCGCGATCAGTACAAACGCCACATGCCCGGCAGACTCGTCGGCGTTTCGCACGACGCTGATGGACGACTAGCTTACCGACTCGCGCTGCAAACGCGCGAGCAACACATCCGCCGCGACAAAGCCACGAGCAACATTTGCACGGCGCAGGTTCTTCTCGCGGTGATCGCCTCAATGTATGCGGTTTATCATGGTCCGCGCGGTCTGCGCGCAATCGCCGAGCGCGTTCATCGGTTAACGAGTCAATTGGTTGACGGTCTTCGCGCACTCGGATTGAAAATCGCGCACGAAAACTTTTTCGACACGATCCACCTCGAAGTGGAATCGAGCGCGGTCACTTTGGAACACGCGCAAAAGGCGGGATGCAATTTGCGCGCGCTTGGACCGCGCGCCGTCGGGGTTTCATTCGATGAAACAACAACCGAGCGAGATATCGAAATCCTGATGTCAATCTTTCGCGGCACACCGGTGCGCGATTTGGCTGATGACGACCTCGGCGAGCCGCCAATCCACATTCCGCAATCCGCAATCCGCAGTTCACAATTCCTAACTCATCCGGTTTTCAATGCGCACGACACCGAGACCGAAATGCTGCGGTATTTGAAAAAACTCGAGTCGCGCGATCTCTCGCTCTGCCATTCGATGATTCCGCTTGGGTCGTGCACGATGAAACTCAACGCGACCGCGGAAATGTTTCCGATCTCCTGGTCGGAATTTGCCACACTGCATCCGTTCGCACCTGATTACCAAACGAGCGGCTACATCGAGATGTGCCAGCAATTGGAAAAATGGCTGACGGAAATCACCGGTTTCGCCGCGGTTTCGTTGCAGCCCAATGCCGGCTCACAAGGCGAATATGCCGGCTTGCTCGCCATCCGGGAATATCACGCGTCTCGCGGCGAAGCGCATCGCAATGTTTGTTTGATTCCGACTTCGGCGCACGGAACGAATCCCGCCAGCGCGGTGATGGCCGGCCTCCAAGTTGTTGCGGTCGCGACATTAAAGGATGGCGATATCGATCTGGCCGATCTCCGCGCGAAAGCAGACGCGCATGCGCGCGATCTCGCTGCGCTGATGGTGACGTATCCGAGCACCCATGGCGTTTTCGAACCGACCATCCGCGAGATTTGCGAAATCGTGCACAAACACGGCGGCCAGGTTTACATGGACGGCGCCAATATGAATGCGCAATGCGGCCTTTGCCGTCCAGGCGATTACGGCGCCGACGTTTGCCATTTGAATTTGCACAAAACGTTTTGTATTCCGCATGGCGGTGGCGGACCCGGCGTCGGACCAATCGGCGTAGCCAAACATCTCGTGCCGTTTCTGCCCGGAGTTCCATCTCTCAACTCTCAACCATCAACTAACAATTTTTCTGTCGGCCCTGTGGCGCAAGCGCCTTACGGCAGCGCCAGCATCCTCACGATTTCTTGGATGTACATCCGAATGATGGGGGCTGATGGTTTGAAGCGCGCAAGCGAAATCGCAATTCTCAACGCCAACTACATCGCCAAGAAGCTCGATCCGCACTTCCCGGTTTTGTTCAAAGGCAAACGCGGTCTCGTCGCGCACGAATGCATTGTCGATCTTCGCCAATGGAAAAACGCAGGCATCGAAGTTGAAGATGTCGCGAAGCGTTTGATGGATTACGGATTTCACGCGCCGACGGTTTCCTGGCCGGTCGCCGGCACGATGATGATCGAGCCGACTGAAAGCGAACCGAAACATGAGCTCGACCGCTTTTGCGACGCGATGATTTCAATTCGCGCCGAGATCGACGCGATTGCCACCGAAAAGGGCGATCGACAAAACAATTTGCTGAAGAACGCGCCGCACACCACGCGACAAATCGCTTCTGAAAAATGGGAGCACCCCTACTCGCGTGAGCAAGCTGCGTTCCCCGCGCCGTGGACGCGCGAACACAAGTTCTGGCCGTCGGTTGCAAGGATCGACAACGTTTACGGAGACCGGAATCTGTTCTGCTCCTGCCCACCTATCGAAGAATTCGAAACCTAATCTCTTCTGCCGATGAAATCGCGGAACGAAGTAAGAGCTGTGTTGATGTTGATCATATTTAGTCTGCCGGCCTGATTGTCGGACAACTGATCGTTTACGTTATGAATCGCGATCGGATCGAACGGAAATAGTTAGAGATTTCTCGACTTCGCTCGAAATGACAAACTTGTCCGCCAATCGAAGATTTCAGCTCTTAACGCGCTGAAAGATTTGTAAGCGTCGTTTCGAATTAAGGAAGGATGTTTCGAAGAGTTGTTCTCCTAGCCATCGCGATCGTCATGTTCGTCGTCGGCGTTCATTTTTATGCGCATCACGTTTGGAATCCGGTGCCGGCTGGAACAACAATCGATCGAATCGTTGTTGAAAAATCAGCGCGCAATTTGTCGATCTTCGCCAATAGCAAGAAATTGAAAACATATCATGTTGCGCTCGGTCGCAATCCGATCGGTCCAAAACGGGAGGAAGGAGACATGAAAACACCGGAGGGCATTTACACAATCGACGCGCGCAATCCGCAAAGCAGCTTCCACCTCGCGCTGCACATCTCTTATCCGTCCGACGAGGACAACGCCCGAGCTGCTGACCGCGGCGTGGCCGCCGGATTCGACATCATGATTCACGGAATCCAAAATGGGCGCGGCTGGATCGGCGCGCTCCATCGCTGGCATGATTGGACTGCCGGCTGCATCGCGCTGACCGACGAGGAAATCGAAGAGCTTTGGCGCGTGACGCCGGATGGAACGACGGTTGAAATTCGTCCGTAGATACTGCGGGAAATTTAAGCTTCTGACGCGAGCTCGGGTGCGCGGTCGACACGCGCTGGAACAAGGCGCAAACCCGAACCGTTCTTTTCGTCGGAAACTTCGTCGCCTTGTTCGTGATACTCGGCGTCCGCGTTGACCTGCCAGAGATCGTAAAGCTTGGCGTCGGCCAGAATATTTTCGACGCACAACATCGCCGTCATCATGGCGTGGTCCTGATTGTTGTATTTGTGCATCCCGTTGCGGCCGACGAGGTGCAAATTCGGATAACGGGTATCCAACTCCTGCCGAATCGCGGCGACATGCAGCGCGTAGTCGTCATCGTAAACCGGATACGCTTTTTTCTGGCGCACAACCGTTCCATCGACAACGTCGCCTTCCTCCGCCAGGCCGATCTGGATCAACTCGCGTTTCGCCAGCTCGATCAAGTCTTCGTCCTTGGATTCCCAAAGGCCGTCGCCTTCGAAGCAAAAATATTCGAGGCCGTAGCACGCTTTATCGGGATCTGGCACCATTTCCGGCGACCACGACTTGAAATTTTGGACGCGTCCAACTTTAACTCGTGGATCGTGGATGTAGATCCAGTTGTCGGCGAATTTGTTTCGCTCCTTTAGAATCAGCATCACGGTTAGGAAATCGCGATACTTGAGACTTTCGGCCGCGCGCCGGGTGCGGTCGGAAACTTCGGGACGAATCCCGCAAACCAATTCGCGCATTGGCGCGGAGGAAATCACGTGTTCGGCTTCAACTGACTGAACATTTCCGTCGCGATTCTTGAATTGAACGGTCCAGGTCGATGTTGCTTCATCGTAGGCGCAGCCGTTGACGCGCGCGGCCATTTCGACTTTACCGCCCATCGCTTTGACTTTTTCCGCGCACGCTTCCCACATCATGCCCGGGCCTTTGCGCGGATATCGAAAAGAATTGATCAAGGTTTTGATAACTTTGGTGCGGTCGCCGTTTGAGGAACGTTGCGGCAAGAGCGCATTCTTGATCGCGCTGCCGAGCGAAAGTCCGCGAATGCGTTGCGCGGCCCAATCGGCGGAAATTTCTTTGCAGCTCATCCCCCACACTTTTTCGGTGTAGCTCTTGAAGAAGATGTTGAAGAGACGTTTGCCAAATTGATTGCCGACCCACTCTTCAAAGTTTCGAGGATGGCGCACCGGAAAGAGCCGCGCCCTGAGCCAGGACAAAACGCATACTGTCGATCTTACGATGCCGAGTTTGATCAGCGCTTCAAACGGCTTGAGCGGGTAGGTGAAAAATTTACCGTCGTAGTAAATCTTGGACGAACGCGGGCGTTGGAGCATGTCGTTGGGCAAAATCTCGGTCCAGAGATCTTCGACCGCTTTCGATTTCGAGAAGAAGCGATGACCGCCGATGTCGAAATGAAAACCTTTGTAAGTACTGGTGCGCGAAATTCCTCCGACGTAAATCGGGTCTGCTTCGAGCACGGTCACATCGACGTGGTTTTTCGAAAGCAGATACGCGGCAGTTAATCCCGCCGGTCCCGCTCCGATAATTGCGACAGTTGATTTCATTCTTCGTTAGGCCACCCAGTTCCCGCGGGTAAAATTCCAAACGTACCAACCTTGCACGCTCAGCCCGAGGGCGCTGACCAACACCGCGGCAGCCATCCCGAAAATGCGCAACAGCGGCGGTGGGACGCGAAATTGATGCAAAAAATGCAAAAAAGCGAGTACGATCAGTGCGTGCACACAGAACTCGTAGCGAAGCATGCTTTCCATATCGAGCGAGGCGACGCCGCTGACCGAGATGTAGTAGATGACTCCCGCGCAAAAATAGATGCCAATACGTGTGCTCAGTTGGGTGCGGCGCCGAATCGACGGAAGTAATTCGACGACCGCGATCGCGATCAAGAGCAACGCGCCGAAGGTCATCGCCATTTGGCTCATCTGGGTCGGATCGTTCAGCGCCGGAAATAGCCAGCGATAATTGGACGGACGGAAGACCGCCAGGTAATCAGGCTCAATGTTCCAGCCAGCCGATTGCGTGAGCATGTACATGTTCCAGCGGCCCCAGCGCCATTGGCAATAGACGAAAAAGAAAATGGCGCCGAAAATCGCACCGATCATCACCGCAACCGCGCTACCATAATTACTCAGCCAGCGTCGGGGATTCCGGAGCGCGCTCCATCCTTTTCTAAAAACATCGCGCACGACTGGAAATGCAGCGCACGGAATGCCGACGATTCGCGTCGCCGACATCGCGATTCCGTGGAGTGCGGCCAAAATCTTCGCGGCCCGACTTTCGGAGCTGCTCCAGTAGATAAAACCGATCAGCGCCATTAAAAAGAGCGATTCGGAATAGCCCGCGATCAGAAAAAACGCGGCCGGATGAGTGACGATCGCCAACGCGCCGAAAAAACGCAGCGTTGGAGAAAGTCTCCAACGCTCGCAGAAAAGAAAGAAATAAGTCCAAAAACCCCACGCAGCCAGCTGCGCGGTGATTAGCAACGCGGTCTCAGTCTCAACGCGAAAAACGGAGCGCAACAAGCTGGCCAACGCCGGATAAGCAGGAAAAAACGCGACGTTGGAAACTTCCATCACCTTGTGATTGATGGGCGGGACGATCGTCTGATACCCGCGGTCGACGATATTGGCGAACCAGTAACCGTCGTGCTGGACCAAACTTGTGTAGCGATAGGAAAGCGGGCCGTCGGGCGCCAGCAAAAAGACGGCCACGACCAATTGGATGAGCGTCAACAGGAGTCCCGCCGACCAAGGCCGAAGGAGCGAAAATGTGCGGATCACAACGTCAGGACCTGGGAGGGCTGAGGAGAAACCAAAGGTTTCGGGATTGCAAGAACTAGTCGCCTCCCGGGCAAGCGCGTTCTGAAGTGGCATAAGGTTAGAGTGATTCGCCGCCTTCCGTGGCAGACATTGGACGGCGGCTTCCGACATTTATTCGCGGGCGCGTTTACGGCCAGCCGTTTCGCTCTGCGAAGCGC
>Ga0209267_1000103_pt1 | contig 58197 bp, 53 predicted proteins | sample GraSoiAngelo_137_FD_185894 | JGI IMG/M metagenome (GOLD analysis project Ga0209267, IMG submission 185894) | Grasslands soil microbial communities from the Angelo Coastal Reserve, California, USA - 14_0929_09_30cm (SPAdes) (version 2) | ecosystem: Environmental > Terrestrial > Soil > Grasslands ... | reverse complement strand
ATCGCGCCGCTCGGGGGTGCGTTGGAGCTGGTGGCCCCGGGCGGCAGCACCTATCGCGTGGTCGTCGCGCCGCACAGACCGCGCCTGTTCGGGGAGCTGGAGCTGCCGGGTGTGCCGCTGGCGTTGCTCGCGATCGCCCTCGGCGTCAGCGGGGCGGTGTGTTACTTCCTCGCCCGCTATCTGGCGGCGCCCGTCGACCGGCTGCGGCTCGCGACGCGCCAGCTCGCGGCGGGCGATCTCAACGTGCGCGTGCTGCCGGCGCTCAAGGGGCGCCAGGATGATCTCGGGCTCCTCGCCGCCGACCTCGACAGCATGGCGGAGCGGCTACGGCTACTCCTCGAGGCGAAGCAGCAGCTGCTGCGGGATGTGTCCCACGAGCTTCGCTCGCCGCTCGCTCGGCTGCAGCTCGCGCTCTCGCTCGCGAGCCGCGAGCCAAGCGGAGTGGAGCGCCACCTCGCGCGCATCGCCCGCGAGGCCGAGCGGCTCGAGCAGCTCATTGCGCGCACGCTGAAGCTCGCGAGCCTCGAGCGTCCCGGGCACACGCTCGAGCAGGCGCGCGTCGATGTCGGCGAGCTGCTGCAGACGATTGCCGCCGATGTCGCGATCGAGGCGGCTGCGCGCGGCTGTCAGGTTGAGCTGGCGGCGGACGGCGAGCTCGCCGTGTCGGGCGATCCGGAGCTCCTGCGCAGCGCCTTCGAGAACGTGATCCGCAACGCTGTGCGTTTCAGCCCGACCCGTGGCGCGCTCGTCATTTCCGCGCGCCGGCGGCCGGCGGACGATCGGCCGCAGGGGGCACTCATCGACGTCATCGTCCGCGATCACGGCCCCGGCGTGCCGGAGAAGGACCTCGGGCTCATCTTCGAGCCTTTCTACCGGGTCGATGCGGCGCGTGGACACGACGGCACCGGCGGCGAGGGCCTGGGACTCGCGATTGCCTCACGCGCGGTCGCCCTGCACGGGGGGCACATCGTGGCGCGGAATGCCGAAGGCGGGGGCCTCGCGGTGTCGATCACACTGTCGGCGACGAGCCACGCACGATCGGCGGAGCAGGCGGCGGTTGCGGTCGCTTAGCGGGGAAGTGCCGGCGTCGGAAGCGTAAGCGTCGCTGGCTGGGGCTCGGGCACAGGCGCGTCATCCCCGCTGCCGGTGTCTTCGGAGTCGTCGTCATCCCTGACGGGCTTGGGGTTTGCAAGGCTGGCTCGCCCCGCGTTGGACCACGCGGGCCGCGCGCCGCCCGCCCAAGCGCCCGTCGAGAGCGCGGACTGGGCAATAGCCGCTGAGCTCCATAGGGCGGCAGCCATCGCGAGGCTGGCCGCACCGACGATCAAGCTGAGGTTCTTCCGGCTCATTCCCCTGTAGTACGCCCGCCATCTGCATCCGGGTTTACTACCTTAGGTGAGCAGCAAACATCGTGCCTGCGCCGCTCCCGCCCTGGCTCGCCAATGACTTGCGACGCGCTTGTGACTTAATACACTCCCGCTCACGCGGAGACTGTAAAGTCCGCGCCCGTGTCGCCGGGGTTGGCGCGTAGCGCGGAGGAAAGTGAGAGTCATGTCAGTGAAGTCCACGATCGTGTCCCAGTTCGAGCAGGTCGCCACCGAGCAGGAGCGCAAACTCGCGCGACTCAGCGACGACACCAAGCTCATCGAGTGCGGCCTCGACTCGCTGAGCTTTGCGATCATCGTCGCGCGCCTCGAGGATTCCCTCGGTGTCGATCCCTTCAGCGCCGAGCGCGCCGTGAACTTTCCGGTGACCTTCGGCGATTTCGTCACCCTGTACGAAGGCCTTGCCAAGTAAGCCGCGCTCGCTGTGGGACTCGATCACGGCCGCCGGACCGCCCGCCGGCTCGCTCTACGGCTGTGGCGGCGGGGTCGCGCTCGCCGGGCTCGCGCACGCCTCGATCCTCGGCGGGCGGCTCGAGGAGCTGCGCGGCCGTTCGGTGCTGCTCGCCATGACAGATCAGCTCACCGCGGCTCTCGCGATCGCCGAGCTCGACGGGGTGGCGAGGCGGATGGTGCTCCTGACGCCCGGGCTCGCCGCCGAACACCTGCCGGCCGTCATCGCGGGCGCCGCAGCCGATGCCCGCGTGCAGGATACCGACCGCTCGTCGCCGGGCCGCGAGATCGGCATCGGGATCTCGGTCGATGCCCGGGCGCCTCTCGAGCCCCACCCGGTGAGGCGGGCGAGCACGTGTGAGACCGAGTGGATTCTCCTCACTTCCGGTACCACCGGTGCACCGAAGCTCGTGCAACACGATCTGGCGAGCCTCACCGCCGCGCTCGCCGATGGCCCGCCGGCGCCCGAGGTCGTCTGGGCCACGTTCTACGACATCCGGCGCTACGGCGGGCTGCAGATCTACCTCCGCGCGCTGCACGCGGGCTCGTTGGTGCTGTCGGATCCCGCAGAGCCTCTGATCGGCTTCCTCGCCCGGGCCGCCGCGGCCGGAGTCACCCACATCTCGGGGACCCCCTCGCACTGGCGGCGGGTGCTGATGAGCGGTGCCGCCGCGACCATCGCGCCGCGCTACGTGCGCCTCTCGGGCGAGATCGCCGACCAGGCAATCCTCGACGGGCTCAAGGCCGCGTATCCCGAAGCAACCGTCGCGCATGCCTTCGCCTCGACCGAGGCGGGAGTCGCTTTCGAGGTCCGCGACGGCCGCGCCGGCTTTCCTGCGACGCTGCTCGATGCACCGGGATCCCCGGTGCACCTGCGCGTGGCGGAGGGGACGCTGCGCATCCGCTCGGCCGGCAACGCGCACGGCTACCTGGGCGTGGACACCGGGTCATTCCCGCGAGCATCCGATGACGCAGTCGATACCGGGGACCGCATCGAGCAGCGCGCGGATCGCTGTTACTTTCTCGGCCGTCAGGGCGGAGTGATCAACGTCGGGGGACTCAAGGTGTACCCGGAAGAGATCGAGGCGGTCATCAACTCTCATCCCTGGGTGCGCATGTCGCGGGTCAGCGCGCGGCGCAACCCGATCACGGGTGCCGTGGTCGTCGCCGACGTAGTGCTCGCCGAGGCGGACGGCACCGGCGGGCGTCCGCCGTCCGAGGCGCTCGAGCGCGAGCTCCTTCACAGCTGCCGGCGATCGCTCGCGCCCTACAAGGTGCCGGCCGCCATCCGCATCGTGCCGGGGCTCGAGGTGTCGGCCGCCGGCAAGCTGGCGCGACCTGATGCGTAATGTCATCGTCACCGGCGCGAGCCGTGGGCTCGGCTTCATGATCAGTACGGCGCTCGCAGCGGCCGGCTACCGGGTGATCGCGATCGCGCGGCATGAGACCGCGGAGCTGCGCGCCGCCGCCGCCGCGGCGAGCGAGGCGCAGCGCGGCGCGCTCGAGTTCCGGGCCTTCGACCTCGCGCAGATCGGGGCTATCGCTAAGCTCGCCGCCAGCCTCCACGAGGAGTACGGCCCGCTCTACGGGCTCGTCAACAACGCCGGAATCGGCACGACGGGCGTACTCGGCCTCATGCCGGACGCCGCGATCGCGGAGCTGCTGCGCCTCAACGTCGAGTCGCCGGTCGTGCTCACGAAGTACGTCGTGCGGCGCATGATGAGCGAGCGGGCAGGGCGCATCGTCAACATCTCCTCGATCGTGGCTGCGACCGGTTACCACGGACTGTCGGTCTACTCCGCGACCAAGGCGGCGCTCGGCGGGTTCACCCGCTCGCTCGCTCGCGAGGTGGGGCCGCTCGGCATCACGGTGAACGCGGTGGCGCCGGGATTCGCCGACACGCAGATGACGCGCTCGCTCGTTGCGGATCAGCGCGAAAAGATAGTGCGGCGAAGCGCGCTGCGGCGCCTGATCGGGGTCGAGGATGTCGCAGCCGCGGTCGAGTTCCTCCTGAGCGACGCCGCGAAGAACATCACCGGCACGACGCTGACCGTGGACGCGGGCAACACCGCTTGAAGGCCGGGCCCGGCGGTGTCCTAGGGGCGCACCTGGCCGGCGAGCAGGCGCTGGTAGAGCGGTACGTCGAGGCGCTGGTACTCCTGCCGTGCGGTATCGCCGAGGTAGAGCTCGTCGCTCACCGTGCGTGGATCGTAGCCCTCGCGCGCGAGCTCGCGCGTTCGCTGCTTGAAGGTGCCGGTGAGCTCGAGTGCGGCCACGATCCGCAAGAAGAGCGGCCGCGCGTAAGGGGGCAGCTCCGCCGTGACCTTGCGGTGCAGCTCCCCGAGCTCGAAGCCGGCGCCCGTCACGATCGCCGCCATCCCGGCGCGGCCGTCCGCGTCTGGCACCGGGACGCCGTAGACCGCCACCTCGGTCACGCCGCGGCAACGGCCGATCACGTCCGCGACCTCCGTGGTCGACACGTTCTCTCCCTTCCAGCGGAAGGTATCGCCGACCCGGTCGACGAAATAGAAGAATCCCTGCGCGTCGCGGCGCATCAGATCGCCGCTGCGATACCAGGCGTCGCCCGGGGAGAACGCCTCGCGCAGCACCTTGCTGCGCGAGGCGGCGGGATCGGCGTAGCCCTCGAAGCGAGTGGTGCCGTGATCGTCCAGAATCTGACCGATCGCCTCGCCCACCTCGTCCGCGGCGCAGCGCACGCAGTGGCCGCGCGCGTCGCGAAGCGGGGCGCCCGCCTCGACGTCGAAGCGCACGATCTCGACCGGCATGCGGTGCGCGAGAAAGGGCGGGATCCGCCCGATCGACCCCGGGCGACCCTCGCAGTTGTAGAGCGAGAAGTTGCCTTCGGTCGCGGCGTAATACTCGAGGATCTGCGGGATGCGAAAGCGCTGCTGGAATTCCCGCCAGACTTCCCCGCGCAGACCGTTGCCGCAGGCGAGGCGCAGCACGTGCTGGCTCTCCGCGGCCTGATGCGGCGCGTTGACCAGATAGCGGCACAGCTCGCCGATGTACTGGAAGAGCGTGCAGCGCTCGGCGGCGACGTCCTGCCAGAAGCGGCTCACCGAGAAGCGCTCGCGCACCACGACCGCGGCGCCGCCGACCAGGGCCGCGCCGCACGCGACGACCCCGCCCACGCTGTGATACATCGGCAGGCAGTTGTAGAGCCTGTCGTGCGGCTGCACGTCGATCAGGCCCGCGAACCACTCGCTCCATTGCATGAGGCGCAGGTGACTCACGATGGCGGCCTTCGGCAGGCCCGTGGTGCCGGAGGTGTAGATGTAGAGCGCGCGGTCGGCGAGCGCGGGCGGCGCGCGCTCCGCGGGACGCAGCGGCTCGCCCGGCAGACCCGCCACCTCGAGGTCGAGGCGCGGCAGATCGTGCGCGCCGGGCCCGTGCGCCGAGCAGCCGACCCCGGCGGCGAGCCGACTGCCCACCGCCGCGAGCGCGCGAGAGAGCTCGGCGCCCACGATCACGTGACGCGGCGCGACGATGCCGAGCGCGTGCGCGAGCGGCTCGCCCGTCAGATTGCTGTTGATGAGCGCGACCGTGGCACCGATGCGGCTAAGGCCGAGCCAGATCGCCAGGTACTGCGGGCAGTTCTTCATGAGAAGGCACACGACATCGCCCGGGGCGAGGCCCCGTGCGAGGCCCCAACGGGCGTAGCGGTTCGCGGCCGCGGCGAGCTCGCGATAGCCGAGCGTGCCCTCCGAGCCGATGAGAGCCGGGGCATCCGCGAAGCGCCCCGCAAGCCGCTCGATCAGGACGGGGAGGGTGACGGAGGGATCGCGACCGACGGCGGCGGTGCGCTCGAGCGCGCGGATCCACGCCTTGAGAGGCGATCGGACGCTTTCATCAGGTGTAGCTATCATTAACGCCCGCGTGACCGGCGCGGGCGCACCGCGCGGCGCGAAGTCGCCGAGCGGCCCCTTTCGATCCCGGTCGCACGTCACGCGATTCTATAGCGTGAGGCATCTCATTGCGTGAGGCGCAAGGATGAAGTGAGGCGCCAGGATGAAGCCCGAAACCATTGCTCTGCACGGCGGCTACGGCGGCGACCCCACCACCAAGGCGGTCGCAGTCCCCATCTACCAGACCGTCGCCTACTCCTTCGACAGCGCGGCGCACGGCGCGGCGCTCTTCGACCTCGAGGTCGAGGGCTATCGCTACACCCGCATTGGCAACCCGACCGTTGATGTGCTCGAGCGCCGTATCGCCGAGCTCGAGGGCGGAATCGATGCGCTCGCCGTCGCCTCCGGCCAGACGGCGGTGTACTACACCATGCTGAACCTCGCCCAGGCCGGCCAGAACATCGTCTCGGTCCCGCAGCTCTACGGCACGACTCATACGCTCTTCGCGCACATCCTGCCGCAGCTCGGAGTGAAGGTGCGCCTCGCCAGGTCGGACAGTCCCGCCGAGCTCGAGTCGCTGATCGACGCGGACACGCGCGCGCTCTTCTGCGAGACGGTCGGGAACCCCGCGGGCAACATCTGCGATCTCGAGGCGCTCGCGGCGGTCGCGCGCCGCGCGCACATCCCGCTCGTGGTCGACAACACCGTCGCGACCCCGATCCTCTGCCGGCCGATCGACTACGGCGCCGACATCGTGGTGCACTCGCTCACCAAATTCCTCGGCGGACACGGCACGAGCCTCGGCGGGGCGATCGTCGACAGCGGCCGCTTCCCCTGGGCGAAGCACGCGGCGCGCTACCCGAGGCTCACGCAGCCGGACGAGTCCTACCACGGGCTCGTCTACACCGAGCACTACGGGGCGAAGGCGTTTCTCGGCCGCGGCCGCAGCGTCTTCCAGCGGACCATGGGCGCGGTGCTCTCGCCTTTCAACGCCTTCCTGCTGCTGCAGGGGATCGAGACGGTGGCGCTGCGGGTCGAGCGGCACGTCGCGAACGCGCGTCGCGTCGCGGAATTCCTCCGCGCCGACCGCCGGATCAGCTCGGTGAGCTACGCCGGCTTCCCCGACAATCCCCACCATGCACTCTGCCAGAAGTACCTCGGGGGGCGCGCCTGTTCGCTCATGACGTTCGAGATCCGCGGCGGATACGACGCCGGCACACGCTTCTACGACGCGCTCGAGCTCTTCAAGCGCCTCGTGAACCTCGGCGATGCCAAGTCGCTCGCCTGCCACCCCGCCTCGACCACCCACCGGCAGATGTCCGCCGAGGAGCAGCGGCAAGCCGGCCTCGGGCCTGCCACGATGCGCCTGAGCGTCGGCATCGAGCACATCGACGACATTCTCGCCGACCTCGACCAGGCGCTCGCCGCGGCGACCCGCGCGTGAGTGAGCGGCCCATGACGAGCCGAGCCCCTCTGCCGCCGCCCGTCGCGGCGCTCTTTCCGCCGCGGGACGAGCGCGAGCGGATCGATGAGCTCCTCGGCCGCGAGCTCGCCGAAGCGACCGCGCGCGTCGTCGCCGGGCCGGTCATGCCGACGCTCGAGCGGGAGAGGCTGCGCCGCGAGCTCGAGCCGTTCGATTTCGCTCGCCCGCGGCCGCTCGAGGAGCTGATCGCCTGGGCGATCGGTGTGATGGAGCAGGGGGTGGTTCATATGAACAACCCGCGCTATTTCGGGCTCTTCAATCCGCCGGCCAGCTTTCCCTCGCAGTGCGCCGATCGCATCTCGGGAGCCTTCAACCCGCAGCTTGCGAGCTCGGGCTCCTCTCCCGCCCCGGTCGAGATCGAGGCGCACGTGATCCGTGCTTTCGCGCGCCGCGCGGGACTTCCGGCGGCGAGCGGCGGGCACTTCACCACCAGCGGCTCGGAAGCCAACTACACCGCACTCGTCTGCGCACTCACCAGGGCGGAGCCGCGCTTCGGCACCGACGGCGTGCGGGCCTTCCCCGGCCCGGTGGCGATGTATACCTCGCGCGCCTGCCAGCCGGCCTGGTTCAAGATCGCGCATCACGCCGGGATCGGACGCGCGGCGCTCAAGCTCATCGACACCGACGGCAGCGGCCGCATGCACGTCGCCGCGCTCGAGGCAGCGGTGAAGCGCGATCGCGCGGCAGGGGTCGTCCCGGTGCTCGTCTCGCCGACCGCGGGGACCACCGGAGCGGGGATGATCGATCCGCTCGCCGAGTGTGCGCGCATCGCGCGCGAGCACGGCGCCTGGTACCACGTCGATGCGGCCTGGGGCGGGGCGGCGCTCGCCTCCGAGCGGCTGCGCGGCCTTCTCGCCGGGATCGAGACGGCGGATTCGATCACCATCGATGCCCACAAGTGGCTCGCCACCACCATGGGGTGCGGCATGTTCATCACCCGCTACCCGCAGACACTGAGCGAAGCCTTCCGGGTCACGGCGGAATTCATGCCCTCGAGCAACACCCAGCTCGACCCCTACCTCAATTCCCTGCAGTGGTCGCGGCGCTTCATGGGGCTGCGGCTGTTCCTGTCGCTCGCCGCCGGAGGCTGGGAGGGCTACGCGGCGCACGTGGAGCGAGCCGCGGCCGTGATCGAGCGGGTGAAAGAGGGGCTGTCGGCGCGCGGCTGGACGATCGCCAACGACTCGGCGCTCGCGGTGCTGTGCGCCCTGCCGCCGCCGGGCGCGCCCCCCGTGCGCGAGATCGTCCGCCGGATGCTCGAGTCCGCGCGCGCCTGGGCCGCGGTCGCGATCCACGAAGGGCGGGACGTGGTCAGGATCTGCGCGACGCACGGCGAGACGTCCGAGGGCGATGTCGAGGCGCTCGTCGGCGCTCTCGAGGCGGCATGCTTGGAACCCACCGTCGCTGAGGTTCCGCGATGACGATACGGAGTGAGTCCGGTCTGACACGTCGGACGTTGTTGACGGGAGGCGCGTTCGCGGGCCTCCTGGCTGCTGGCGCGCTGGGGCGGGCCTGGCAACAGTTGCAGCGTTTGAAGTACGACCCCGAGACAGAGCTTCCTTCGACAGCTCCGGAGGTCGTTGCGCGGGTGGGCGCCATGCCCTATCGGCGCTTCGGAGCCACTGGTTTGCAGGTTTCGGAGATCGGTTTTGGCGCTTGGGCTATCGGTGGGAAGGCGTACGGCGCCGTCGACGTCAAGGACTCGCTCAGGGCTCTGGCACGGGCCGAGGAGCTGGGCTGCAATCTCGTCGATACGGCTTCGGCGACGGTCTACGGGGACTCGGAGCTCGTCTTAGGGGAGTTTCTGCGCGAACGTCGCAGCCGTTGGATCGTCGCGACCAAGTACTCCTTCCAGCCCCAGGGCATGACCGCGACACTGGAGGCGCAGCTCAAGCGCCTCGGCACCGATGCGATCGACTTTTATCAGCTGCATTGGCTGCCTGGGGACCCTCACCTGTACGACGAGCTGTACGGACTCAGGAAGGCCGGCAAGGTGCGCTTCATCGGTGCCTCGATCTATGCGGCCAGTGATATCGACCGTGTCATCGACCACTTGCACCTCGACGGCGTGCAGCTGCCCTTCAGTCTCCTCGATCCCGATCCGTTTCTGCTGCGGGTCGACCGGTTGCGACAGAGGGGTCTGGCGGTCCTCATTCGCTCTGCGCTGAAGGAAGGCTTCCTTACGGGCAAATTCCGACGCGATGCGACCTTCCCCGACCCGAACGACCAGCGGCATAGCTGGAGCGCGGAGAAAATCTCGCGCACGTTCGATGAGGTCGAGCGGTTTAGATTCCTGGAGGCGGATGCCGGATCGCTGTTGCGAGCCGCCGTGGCCTATCCGTTGTCCTACCCGGAGGTGTCGTCGGTTCTGCTCGGGACGAAGACCGCGGCTCAGGCGGAGAGCAACTTCCATGAGATCCCGGGTGCGCGCCTCAGCACCCCCAGTCTGCACAGGATACTGACGCTACAGGACGAGATGGATGCAGGTGGCCGGCGCAGTCCGGGGGCGCTGGTCCGTCGAGTGCTGGGTTTGTCGTGATCGCGGACGGCGAGGGTCTAACCCTCGGCGGCGAGCAGCCGCCTCACCAGCGCCTCAACCGAATTGATCGAGCGGAAGTTCTCCGGCGTGATCTCGTTCTGGGGAATGCTGAGATCGAACTCCACCTCGACCGACAGCATCAGGCTCACCATCTTGAGAGAGCTCACGCCGAGCTCACTCAGCGCGGCCTCCGGCGCGAGGCTCGGTCCTGCGCCCGGTCTATCGAGGACCTTCTCGACGAGGCCGAGCAGCCGGTGGCGCAGCGCGAACTGCGGCTCTGGATCCTCGGCAGCCGGGCTCATGGGCCGGCCAATGATACTTCTTCCGCGCTGCTCGCTCTGGCGGCGGCAATGAAATCAAGCCAGTTGCGGTACAGGGTGACGGCGGCGGGGCGCCAGGTGTTGCGAAGCGTCGCGGCCGCGGCGGCAAACGGAAAGTCCTCGAGGAGTGCGGGCGAGCGCTCGGCGAGAGCGCGTGCCTCGAATGCCTCGAGGAGCGCGCGCCCCTCGGCACTCAGATACCCCTGCGGCAGCGTCGGGTAGTGAGACTGCTGGCCATTGAGATAGCGCCCCACATCGCGCCGGTATTCCTTGAGGAGAGTCGTGTCTTCGTACTCCGGATGGCCCTGGAAGAAGAGCATGAGACTCTGGTCGTGGCGCACGAAGGCGTCGGCGCCGCTCTCGGGGGAGAAGCTGAGGATCTCGTAGCCGGCCGCGCGCAGCGCCTCGACCGGCAGCTCGTTCCAGCGCGAGTGCGGCATGGGGAGTGGCGCGCTCACACCGTCGAGCAGCGCATGGCCGGCGAGAATGTCGTGCGCAAACACCCCACAGCGTTTCTCGGCGAGGCGTCGCCGCTGAATGCCGTCGATACTCTCGACGACCGCGTGCGCCGCGAGGCATGACCAGATGCTCGCCACCGCGTGCTCCTCCGCCCAGGTGATCAGCTCGACCAGACGCCTCCAATAGGGCTCATCGGCCAGGCGAGCGGCGATCGGCTCGGTACCGGTGACGATGAGCGCGTCGGGCTCCGCGCCGAGGAGCGTCTCGATCGGCCAGTAGCCGCGCGCGATGCGCGCGCGGGCGTCCGGGCCGCGCGGCACTTCCGGCAGTGACGAGAAGCGCAGCTGCACCGAGTGCCTCCCGGCTGCGGCTGCGAGCAAGGCGGAGAACTGTGCCTCGGTGGAGGCGAGCGCCGCGTCCGGCATGTTGTTGACCAGGCCGACGAATATGGCGCCGTCGCGCCGGGTGGACGACACGGGGGTGCGCCGGGGGTGGGGTGGGGCGGTGTGCGCCTCGATCTCTACCGACATGGGTTTTCAGCTCAGGGGTTGTGACGCCGGCCAATAGTCAGAAAGACCTATCTGTCTTCATTCTCCAGCATTGTTTTAACAATATAAGTTGAGCCAGTGAGCCGGGAGGTTCATTAGCTTGATGGAAGCTCAGCTGCTGACGGAGGTGGCCCGCGGAATCGGCGGCGGCGCGACCGGCGATCCCGGGGTGCGCGCCCAGCGCGTTGCGCAGGTTGCGGCCCAACACGCGGTCGAGGTCGACAGCGCCGCCCGATTCCCCCACGAAGCCGCGGCAGCGCTCAAGGCCGAGCGGCTGCTCGGTATCCTGGTACCGAAGTCGCTCGGTGGGGAGGGCCTCGCGCTCGGCGACGTGGCCGACATCTGCTTCCTCCTCGGGCAGTCCTGCTCATCGACCGCCATGATTTACGCGATGCACCAGGTGAAGATCGGGTGCATCACGCGTCACATGGGAAGGAGCCGCGCGCTCGAGCGCATCCTGACCGCGCTGTGCGCCGAGCAGCTGCTGCTCGCGTCCTCGACGACCGAGGGGCAGGGCGGGGGCAACATCCGCTCGAGCGAGGCGCCGGTCGAGCACCACGACGGCGGGCGCATCAGTCTCGAGCGCCGCGCGAGCGTCATTTCCTACGGCGCCCACGCGGACGGCGTCGTCACCACGGCCCGCCGCGCTGCCGATGCCGCCCCGTCCGACCAGGTGCTGATCGCCTTCCTCAAGAGCGACTACACGCTGACCCGCCTGCAGGGCTGGGACGCGCTCGGCATGCGCGGCACCTGCAGCGAGGGCTACACGCTCAAGGCGCAGGGGGACGCCGGGCAGATTCTGCCCGAGCCCTACGAGGTGATTCACTCGCGCACCATGGTGCCCTTCGCACACCTGCTGTGGGGCTCAGTGTGGGCGGGCATAGCCGCCGGCGCGACCCAACGCGCGCAGGCCTTCATCCGCAACGCCATGCGTCACGGCAACGGACAGCTGCCGCCCGGCGCCCCCCAGTTCACCAAGGCGCTGACGACGCTGCGGACGCTGCGCAGCATGCTGGCCACGTCGCTCCGCAGCTACGAGAACTGCATGCACGACCCGAAGGCGCTCGCCGCGCTCGACTTTCAGACCCTGATCACGCTCACCAAGGTCGAGGCCTCGGAGCTCGCCGCCGCGACCGTGATGAGCGCCATGCGGGCCTGCGGCCTCTCGGGCTATCGCAATGACGGCGACTACACGATCGGACGATACCTGCGCGACGTGTTGTCCTCACCCATCATGATCAACAACGACCGCATCCTGGCCAACCTGGCGCCCTCGGCGCTCGTGAGCCCGATTCCGAGGTTCCTCCGCGAATGAGCGCTGCCCACCCGGAGCCCCTGCACGCGAGTGCGTCACGGGCTCACGAGGGCGCCGAGGCGCCCGATCCGCTTTCCGGCCTTGCGCCGGCGCTCTTCATGGGGCTCGGGTCCGACGGGGTCTACGCCCGCACGGCACTCTACGAGCGCGTCTTGGAGCGTCTCGCGGCGCTGATCGATCAACTGCGGGATGTGCGCGCCGAGGTGCTGCGCTTCCCGCCCGTCATGAACCGCCGCCAGCTCGAGAGGTCGGGGTACCTGAAGAGCTTCCCGAACCTCCTCGGCTGCGTATCCGTGCTGCACGGCAGCGAGGCCGCGATCCGGGCGGCCGCCGATCGCTGCGAAACGGGCGGCGACTGGACGGCCTCGCTCGGCGCCGCCGACCTGGTGCTGACGCCGGCGGCCTGCTATCCGCTGTATCCGCTCGTGGCCGGCCGCGGACCGCTGCCGCCCGGCGGGCTCATCTTCGACGTCGCAGCCGACTGCTTCCGTCGCGAGCCCTCGCGCATGCTCGACCGGCTGCAGTCCTTCCGGATGCGCGAGTTCGTGCGCTTCGGCTCACCGGAGGACATCGTGGCGTTCCGCGAAGGCTGGATCGCGCGCGCCCGGGAGCTCGCCGCCGAGCTCGGGCTGCCGTACACGGTCGACATCGCCAACGACCCGTTCTTCGGCCGAGTGGGGCAGTTGATGGCCGTGAGCCAGCTGCAGCAGTCACTCAAATTCGAGCTGCTGATCCCCTACCACGCCCGCGCCAGGCCCACCGCCTGCATGAGCTTCAACTACCACCGTGAGCATTTCGGTCAGGTGTGGGGCATCAAGGGCACCGGCGCGGAGCCGGCGCACACCGGCTGCGTGGCCTTCGGCATGGACCGCCTCGCCGTGGCGCTGTTCGCAAATCACGGCCTCGACCCCGATCAATGGCCGGCATCGGCGCGCCGCACGCTCGCGCTGTGAGCGGTCAGTAAGCGCCGCGAATCGCCCGCCCCCCAGCTCCCGCGGGAAAGTCCATGCCACTCGATCCGCGCGCCAAGCGCTTCCTCGACACTCTGGCGGCTTCGGGGGCTGCCAACACTCTCGCGCTCACGGTCGAGCAGCGCCGCCGCTCGCTCGCGCAACTGCTCAGCTTCGCCGGACCCTTGCCGACGGTCGGCGGCGTCGAGGAGCGGACTTTCCCTCGGCCCGCCTCCTCGCTCCGGGTGCGGATCTACGCGCCGGCCGGGGTCGGCGCCCACGAGGTGCTACCGGGACTCGTCTACTTTCACGGTGGGGGACTCGTCGCCGGGAGTCTCGAGACACACGACGGCATCTGCCGGGCGCTCGCCGCCGCCAGCCGCTGCCGCCTGCTCTCCGTCGATTACCGCCTCGCCCCCGAGCATTCCTTCCCGGCCGCGATCGACGATGGCCTCGCGGCGACCTGGTGGGTCGCTACCCACGCCGCCGAACTCGGGCTCGATCCCGATCGCCTCGGGGTGTGCGGCGACTCTGCGGGGGCGACGCTCGCCGCCGTCGTATGTCAGTCCGCCGCCGCCCTCGGGCAGCCGCGCCTCGCCTGTCAGTTCCTCCTCTGTCCGATCATGGATTACGCTGCGGAGAGCGACTCGCGCCGCAGCCTCGCGCAGGGTTACCTCATCGACCGGGCGACCCTTGAGCACGACCTGCGGCACTACCTCGGTCCCGAGGCCGACCGCGCCGACCCGCGCGTCTCGCCGCTGCGCGCGCCTGGAGTCATGAATCTCCCGCCCACGGTCATCCACACCGCCGAGTTCGATCCGCTGCGCGACGAGGGGGCGGCTTACGCCGAACGGCTGCGGGCGGCGGGGGTCAAGATCACTTACCGCTGCCACCCCGGTATGATTCATCTCTTCTATGGCCTGGGTGCGCTCATTCCCTATGCCGGCGCCGCCTTCGGGCTCATGGGCGCGGATGTGCGCTCCCTGATTGCGAAGCCGGCGAAGACGATGATCCCGGCGGGGAGAGAACTCGAAGATGAGCGGGCGCCGCCAGGTTGAAGAGCTTCTGCAGGGCCTGCACGCCGCCCGTATCGAGGGCAGTCTCGAGCGGGTGTGCGCATGCTTCTCCCCCGATGCGCGGCTGCGCATCGCAGGCTCGAGCGACGGCAAGCCGATCGCGATCGCCGCCGCCGGCATCAGCCAGATCCGCCCCTGGCTTGGCATCCTGGTCAAGACCTTCCGGCTGAGCGGCTACGAACTGCGCTCGCTCACCATCGAGGGCACACGGGCCGCGGCTCACTGGCGCGTCGACATACACTCCAAGATCACCGGCGCGATGGTCGCGACCGAGCTCGTCGATCTCATCGAGGTGCGTGACGGGCGCATCGGCTCGTTCGTCGAATTCTTCATGCCGTGCTGAGCGCCATGAGCGCACGCGCCGCTCGCAGCTCGAGCGGCGATGGCGGCCGATGAGCCGCTCGATACGGCCTTCGACGCCGGCAGATGCGGCGGCCATCGTCGCGCTGCTCGCGCAGGCAGGATTGCGTCCGCACACCGAGCCGGAGCACCTCGACTGGAAGTACTGGCGCCCGCGCAGCGACTGGCCGGGGCCCCGCTCCTTCGTGCTGACCGAGGGGACCGCGCCGATCGCTCACGCGGCCATCGTGCCCGGGGCGTGGAGCTCGGGCAGTCAACGCGCGAGCGTCTTTCACGCAATCGACTGGGCGGCGCGCCCGGGCGAGGCCGGGGCGGGAGCCACGCTCATGAAGGCGATCGGGTCCCAGGCTGGGGCTCTCATCGCGATCGGCGGCAGCGCCGACACGCTCGCCATTCTCCCCCATCTCGGTTTCCGCGCCGCCGGCGCCGCGACGCTCTACGTGCGGACGCTGCGTCCGCTGCGACTCTTCGACGGCGCCGGGCGCGCCCCGTGGCGGGCGCTGCCCCGGTTCGTGCGGGGCGTGGCGGGGGTAGTTGCGGCTTGCGCCCCGGCGGCGCCCGAGTGGCGGGTACGCCGCATCAGCGCCGAGGGTCTCGAGCAGATGGGCGGGGCGCTGCCGGTCTCGGGACGCGGCACCACCGCGCTCGAGCGCAGCGCGGCGCTCTTTGCACACTGGCTCGCCTGCCCGATCGCGCCGATGCGGCTCTATCTTCTGAAGCATGCCGGTCGAGTGCGGGGATATTTCCTGCTCGCCTCGGCGCCGGCCCAGGTCCGCATCGCGGATTGCTGGGTGGATTCGGAAGAGCCAGCCGACTGGCGCGCGCTGATCGCCTGCGCCGTCGCCGAAGCGAGACTCGACACGCAGGTCGCCGAGATCGTCGGGTGGGCGAGTGATCCGTTGCACGCAGGCGCCTTCAAGGCGTGCGGATTCCTCGCGAGGGAGGCGACCCCCGTTCAGGTGCGGCCGTCGCGCGGGTCGGCGATGCCGCCAGGGACGCTTCGCGTACAGATGCTGGATAACGACGCCGCGTATCTCCATCGAGGCCGGAACGAGTTCTGGACGTGACGCGGCCGGTCTCGAGCCGCAACTGTGAGGTCTATTCACAGCTCGGGTCAGGCTTCGCTTTACACTCTAGTGTAAAGTCCGGCCCGGTCGGTTTCCAGGTCCTGCTCGGCAAGGGGGCGCGTTGATGTCCATCGCGATGCAGCGTCGGAAGCTCCTGATCCTCGAGAACGATCGCGCACTGCGACGCGATCTCGAGGCGGTGTTCTCCGATCTCGACGTGAACGGATGCGAAACCTCCGAGGCGCTCGCAACCGTGCGGCGCACCGAGCCCGACGCCGTGCTGTTCGACCTCGGCACCGCGCGCGAGCCGGCGGTGGCCGCGCAGAGCCTGGAGCTGCTGCGCCAGATCCTCAACATCAGCCCGGACACCAAGATCATCGCGATGACCGAGCACGATGCGCGCGAGCTCGCGGTGGCCGCGGTGGGGCTCGGCGCGACCGATTTCTATCACAAGCCGCTCGATGCCGGGGTGCTGTCGATCGTGGTGCGGCGGGCGCTGCGCATCCGTGAGCTCGAGGAGGAGAACTGGCGGCTGCGCGAGCGCACCGGGGCGATGGCGCTCGAGGGCATCCTCGGGGTCAGCGACTCGATGCGGAGCCTGTGCCGCGCGGTCGAGAAGGTCGCCCCGACGAACGCGTCGGTGCTGTTGCTCGGGGACAGCGGCACCGGCAAGGAGCTCCTGGCCCGCGCGCTGCACCGCCTCTCGGGCCGTTCACACAAGCCCTTCGTCGCCATCAACTGCGCGGCGATTCCCGAGACGCTCCTCGAGAGCGAGCTCTTTGGATACGAGAAGGGCGCCTTCACCGGCGCCGCGAAGCGCACCGCCGGAAAGCTCGAATCGGCCGAGGGCGGCACGGTGTTTCTCGATGAGATCGGCGAGATGCCCCCGTCGCTCCAGGCGAAGCTGCTGCGGGTGGTTCAGGAGCGCACGGTGGAGCGCGTCGGCGGACGCGTGCCGGTGTCCCTGGATTTTCGTCTCGTGTGTGCGACCAACCGCAACCTCGACACCCTGATCGGCAACGGGAGCTTTCGCGATGACCTCTTCTATCGCATCAGCGAGGTGAGCATCCGCGTGCCCCCGCTGCGCGATCGCCAGGGCGACAGTCTCCTGCTCGCCCAGTTCCTGCTGCAGCAGCACTCGGAGCGTTTTGGCAAGCCGACGCGGGGCCTGGCGCCCGATGCCATCCGCGCGATCCAGGCCTATCGCTGGCCGGGGAACGTCCGCGAGCTCGAGAATCGCATCAAGGGCGCGGTCATCATGGCCGAGGGCGCCGTGGTGACCGCGAGCGATATGGGGCTCGAGGATCCGGGTGACGACCCGGAGTACCTCAATCTGCGCACGGCGCGGCAACGCGCCGAGGCGCAGGCGGTACGCCAGGCACTCGCGGTGGCCAAGGGGAACCTTTCGCGCGCGGCGGAGCTTCTCGGAGTCACCCGGCCGACGCTCTATGACCTGCTCGGCAAGCACGGAATCGACGCCGCGCAGTTCGGGCGGCATGCGACGCAGGCTCCCGAAGCCGCGACAGCCACCCTGGAAGCAGCGGCACCACCCGGTGACATTGCCGGCGGCGGAGAGTAGCCCGGGGTCCCCGCGAAATTGCGCGTCTTGCCCGATGGCCGGACACTCGCCGGTCCCGGCAAGCGCAATTTCGTGGGGTGGTCAGCGGGCGCCCCAGCGCGCTCAGCGCTGCTTGAACTCCTCCGGCGTCAGCTGGTGGCGCGCGAGGAGCTTGTAGAAATCGGTGCGGTTGCGCCGCGCGAGCCGCGCGGCCTGGCTCACGTTGCCGCCGGTGATCTGCAGGATCTGCGAGAGGTAGCTGCGGGTGAACTCGTCGCGCGCCTCGTCGAAGGAGGGCAGCCTTCCTGGCGTGCCGCCGAGTGACTGCTGCACGAGCTCGACCGGAATGATCGGGGTCTGCGACAGCGCCACGTTCTGGCGCACCACGTTCTGCAGCTGGCGGATGTTGCCCGGCCAGTCGGCGGTCGCGAGCAGCTCCACCGCCTCGGGCGCGTAGATCTTGCGCACGCCGCTCTCCTTGGCGATCTGCGCCAGGAAGTGCGCCACCAGGAGCGGTATGTCCTCGCGGCGTCGGTTGAGCGAGGGCATCTCGATGTGCACCACGTTCAGCCGGTAATAGAGATCCTCGCGGAACTGGCCGATCGCCATGAGCTGCTGCAGGTCGCGGTGGGTGGAGGAGATCGCGCGCACGTTGACCGGCACGGCATCGGTGCTGCCGACCGGGCGGATGACGTTCTCCTGCAGCACCCGCAGCAGCTTCACCTGCAGCCGCATCGGCATGTCGCCGATCTCGTCCAGCATCAGCGTGCCGCCGTCGGCGGCCATGAAGAGGCCACGGTGCGCGCGCGTGGCGCCGGTGAACGATCCCTTCTCGTGCCCGAAGAGCTCCGACTCGAGCAGATCCTCCGCCATGGCGCTGCAGTTGATGGCGACGAAGGGCTTGTTGCGCCGGGGGCTGCCCTTATGGATGGCGCGCGCCAGGAGCTCCTTGCCGGTGCCGCTCTCGCCGGTGATCAACACGCGCGCATCGGTTCCGGCGACCATGTGCGCCTGGGCGAGCTTTTCCTCCATGCTGGCGCTGCGCGTGACGATCTCGGCGCGCCAGTCCTCGTCCGAGGCGCCGAATCCCGAGATCCGCAGCGCCTTCTGCACCTGGTCGAGCAGCTCCTGCTTATCGACCGGCTTGGTGAGGAAGCCGAAGGCGCCCATCTGGGTCGCCTGCACCGCGTCCGGGATGGTGCCGTGAGCGGTGAGGATGATGACCTTCAGTCCCGGCCAGCGGTTCTGCAGCTCCTTGAGGAGCCCGATGCCGTCCATCTGGTCCATCCGCAGGTCGGTGATCACCAGATCGGGGCGGAAGCGGCTGGAGGCCGAGAGCGCCTGCGCCGCGCTCTCGACCGCTTCGACGTCGTAGCTCTCCGCCCGCAGGCGGATGGTCAGCAGGCGCAGCAGCCCCGGGTCGTCGTCGACCAGGAGAATTCGCGCCTTGCGCTTGCCGGTCTGGTTCAAGACCGCTTCCTTACTGCCCACGGTGATCATCGTCCCGTGCTCCCTGGTTTGCGCTCGTTCAGCGAGCGCTCGATGTTGGCAATGGCGTCGAGCTTGGCGCGCGCCTCCTCGAGCTCCCGGCGCAGCCGGGCGTTCTCGTCCAACTCGGCCTGGAGGCGGTGGTTGGCGTTGGCCATGCGCTGCTGATCGGCCCGCACTGCATCGTTCTGCAGCCTGCGGTTTTCCGCCTCCAGCGTCAAATGGTCGTCGATTAGCGATAGCTCGAGAAAGGTAAGGGCCCGCTCGGCGGGCAACAGCATCTCCGGGTTGGCCATCAGCTCGCGCAGCAGCCCCTGGGCCCTCGGGAGGTCCGCCACGGGGTGCCCCGGGGTGCCGAGAATCAACGCCAGTTTCAGCTCCCGGCTCGGGGTCGGCGCCACGTCGTAATCGCGCTGGGCTTTGGCCACGATCTCGGCCTGCTCCGAGGGGGTGCCCTGGACCAGCTTCTGGAGCAGCAGCAGATATTCACCCAACACGGTGGAGCCGGCCGAGGCGGTCTTGATCACCGGCGACGGCGTAGGCGCGCGCTGCCCGAGGCCGAGACTGCTGCAACCGGCGCCGATGAGCACCGCCGCGGCCGCGAGCGCCCCCCCGGTGGCGCCGCGCCGCGCGCACGGGCGTCCCCGGGGCGCCGCGGTCCGGTTTCTCAGCAGCACCTCAGTCCTTTCAGGCAGCATGGGCGCGCGCCTTCGCCTCACTCTTCACGGGCCGATCTCCGCTCGTCGGACGATCCCCGCTCGTCACCCGGATCGGCATGATGATGCGGAAATGCGCGCCGGCGAACTCGCCATCGACGATCTGCACGGTGCCGCCGTGCGCGGCCACGAACTCGAGGACCACCGACAGTCCGATTCCCGTGCCCTTCACCGCCGTGCCGCGCGCCGCGCGCCCGGTGTAGAACGCCTCGAACACGTGCTCGCGATCCTCGCGGGGGATCCCGGGGCCGCTGTCGGCGACATCCAGCACCAGCTGGGCGCCGGCGGCCCGCGCGCGCAGGTGGATGGTACCGCCCTTGGGCGAGTACTTGACGGCGTTCGACACCAGGTTCTCGAGGATCAGGCGAATCTTGCCGCGATCGGCGACGAGCGTCACGTCCTCGACGCGCACGTCGAGGCGCACCCTTTGCGACAACAAAGTGAGCTGCTGGTTCTCCAGAACCTGCTTCACGAGCGGCCGGAGGCGAAACTCGGTGGCCTCGAGGCCGACGCTGGAGGTCTGCCAGGCGCTGAAGGAGAGGAGGTTCTCGATCATGCGCTGCAGCTTGATGCCGTTCTCGCGCAGGATGGCGGTCACCTCGCGCTGGTTGGAATCGAGCTCTCCCACGGCCCCGTCCATCAGGAGCTCCGTGCCCTCGCGGATATTTGCGAGCGGGGTCTTCAGCTCATGCGATATGTGCCGGAGGAACCGATTGCGCTCGTGCGCCAGCTCGAGCAGACGCTGCCGCAGCCACTCGAGCTGGCCGCCGAGGCGCTCGAGGTCGTGGGGGCCCGCCACCGCGATCGGATTGGTGAAGGCGCCCTGACCGAGCTCGCTGATGGCTCGGTCGAGCTGGCGCAGCGGCCGGCCGACGCCGAGGGTGAGGACGAAGACGGCGACGAGCGCGAGCGGCAGGAGGGGCGCCGTCTGCCACAGGAGGCGATTGCGTGCGTGGAGCGTCTGCGCTTCGAGTGCCGCCACCTCGCTGTCGACCTGGGCATTACTCTGCTGGGCGACCCGCTCGACGAGCGCCGACAGCTGGGCGAAACGGCTCGAAAGATCCGAGGCCGCCGCGGCGCCGCTGCTCGGCGGAGTGCTCATGACGGTGAAGCGGATATTCCGCTGCAACCCTCCGAGCTGCTCGAGCGTCTGTGCCGTGTCGGTGGCGGCGTGCAGGCGCAGTTGCTCGCGCGTCGCGCTCAAGAGCGCATCCTGCGTGCGGTAAAGCTCGAGGAGAGGGGGATCCGCGAGCACCTGATACAGGCGCGCCGTGCGCTCGAGGGAAGCCATCTGAGAGAACAGCTGCTGGCTGGCGCGCGCGCCCGCGACGCCCTGGATCACGATCTTCTGGCCCCGGTCCGCCAGATCACGGATCTGGAGCACCGCGGTCAGGATGGCGATCAAGAGCGGCACGGCGATGAGCGCCAGCCCGACCAGCATCAGGCCGCTCAATGACTTGGGGCGCCACCACCGCATGGGAGGTCATTTTACCGGGGGCGCACGAGCTAAGCGTCTTGGATTGGCCACGCCGGGCGGCGGCCTTTCGGACGGTGGGCGGGACGCGCTCACCAGGGGTTGCGCAGCAGCCGCTCCTCCCAGGCGAGCCCGGTGCGGACGATGGTATCGAGATCGTCGAGGCGCGGCTTCCAGCGAAGCTCCCGGCGGATGCGCTCGGCGCGGGCTACGAGCGCCGGCGGATCTCCGGGGCGGCGCGGCTCCTCGCGCACCTTGAGGGGCTTGCCCGACACCCGCTCGACGCTGGCGAGAACCTGCCGCACGCTGTAACCGTGTCCGTAGCCGACGTTCAGCGTGGTCGAGCCGCCCCCCGCGCGCAGGTACTGGAGGGCGTCGAGGTGCGCGGCCGCCAGATCCTCGACGTGAATGTAGTCGCGGACGCCCGTGCCATCGGGCGTCGGATAGTCGGTGCCGAAGATCGCGACCTCGGCTCGCTTGCCGACCGCCGCCTCGCAGGCGACCTTGATGAGCAGCGTCGCATTCGGGGTCGCCTGGCCGATGCGGCCGCCGGAATCCGAGCCCGCCACGTTGAAGTAGCGCAGCGACACGTAGCGAAGCGGCGAGGCTTCGGCCACGGCCGCGAGCATCCACTCCGACATGAGCTTGGAGGAGCCGTAGGGATTGATGGGCGAGGTCGGGGTGTCCTCGGCGGCCACGCCCGCGGCCGGGATGCCGTAGACCGCCGCGGTGGAGGAAAACACGAAGTGCCGCACCTCGCCCTCGAGGCAGCACTGAAGGAGCGAGCGGGTCGCGCAGGTGTTGTTGAGGTAGTACTTGAGCGGATCGCCCACCGACTCCGGCACGACGGTGCAGGCGGCGAAATGCATCACCGTGTCGACGCCATGCGCGTCGAGCGCGGCGCGCACGGTGTCGCGGTCGCCGACGTTGCCGACCACGAGCGGTACATCGAGCACCGCTTGCCTGAACCCGCGCGAGAGATCGTCGAGAGCCACCACCCGCTCGGCGCGCGCGCGCAGCTGCAACGCCACGTGGCTGCCGATGTAGCCTGCGCCGCCGGTGATTAATATGGCGCCGTGCTTCATGAGGGAGCGATGATAAACAAAACCCGCGGCAGCGACCTGCAGCCTTTCTCCGGGCTGACACCCGAGGTGGTGCTCGATGCCGCCGCCGCGTTCGGGCTCGCGCCGGACGGGCGGCTGTTCGCCCTCAACAGCTACGAGAACCGCGTCTACCAGCTCGGCGCCGGCGAGGGGCAGCTGGTGCTCAAGTTCTATCGGCCGCGCCGCTGGACGGATGCGCAGATCGTCGAGGAGCATCAATTCACCGCCGAGCTCGCGGCCGCCGAGCTCGCCGTGGCGGCGCCGCTCGCGATCGGCGGGGAGACGCTGCTGCGCTATCACGAATTTCGATTTGCGGCCTTCCCGTGGATGCGCGGTCGCTCGCCCGAGCTCGATGCGCCCGAGGCGCGGCAGATCCTCGGCCGCAGCGTCGCGCGGCTTCACCAGGTCGGCGCCGTGCAGCCCTTCGCGGCGCGACCGCGTATCGGCATCGAGCGGCTCGGGTGGGAGGCGCGCTCACAGGTGCTCGCGAGCGAGCTGCTGCCGGATGCGTTGCGCGAACGCTATGTGACCGTGAGCGGCGCGCTGCTCGAGCGCGTGAGCGAAGCGTTCACCGCCGCGGCGGGCGTGCGCGAGATCCGCCTGCACGGCGATTGCCACCTCGGGAACCTGCTCTGGAACGAGCACGGGCCGGTGTTCGTCGACCTGGATGATTGCGCGAGCGGTGTGCGGGCGCAGGACCTGTGGATGATGCTGGCGGGCTCGCCCGCCGAGCAGCAGCGCCAGTGGGGCGAGCTGCTCGAGGGCTACCGCCAGTTTGCCGACTTCGATTTCGCCGAGGTGCGCCTCATCGAGCCGCTGCGGGCCCTGCGGATGCTCCACCATGCTGCGTGGGTGGCGCACCGGTGGCGCGATCCGGCCTTTCCGCGCGCCTTCCCGTGGGCAGCCGAGCCGCGCTACTGGGAGGGGTACCTGCAGGATCTGCTCGAGCAGATCGCCGTCATCGACGAGCCCCCGCTGCTGCGCCAGTAGGGACGGCGGAGTCGATCGTCGACGTGCGCACGGGCAGGCAGACGCGCTATTGTCCGGCAGGGCGCGCCCGGGGTAGGGGAGCGGGACCCGCGAAGTCTGAAGACACCGCCATGCGACCGTTCGCGATAAGTAGAAGATTGCGGTGCAGCGCCGCGGCGCTCGGCGCCGTGGCGATCCTCGGCGCCTGTAGCTCGGGCGAGACGCCGGGTGCGGCTGCCTCCGCCGCCCGCCCCAGCCAGGCCGCCCAGCGCAAGAGCCTGCCGTCGAATGTCCTGTCGCCCGACATGGTGAGCGCGGTGAGCGCCGGAGGCACCGGGGCGCCGGCGGTACAGGTGAAATTCGAGCTGCGCCAGCGCCCGGGTGTCGCGCAACCGGTCGACATCGACCTCGCGATCGTGCCCGCCTCCGGCGCCCTCGACCGGGTCTCCGGCAAGGTCGAGGTCGGGGACGGGCTCGAGCTCGTCGCCGGCGCCGAGATCCCGCCCACCGAGCGCCCCGTGGAGGGCGTTCCGATCCTCCACAGCATCAAGGTCCTGCCAAAGAAGGACGGGATCTTCACGGTCAGCGCCGTCCTCGGCGTGGATGCCGCCGGCGAATCCTCGAGTCAGACCTTCTCGATACCGGTCATCGTGGGGGCGGGTCTCCCCGAGCAGCCGGCCAAGCCCGCCGCGAAGCGCTCCACCGCCCGTTAGGGCTGCGCGAGAGAACCGGGAGGGGCTTCACGGGGAAGTCGCCAACGCCCTCGTATGATGGTCCTCGGGTTCTGTCTCTTGCGTTATGTCAAACCCCCAGAACGTGCGGACGGTCGCCGATTCGCCGGAGGCAGCTCCTGGCGCGACCACCACGTTCGTGCGGGCTGACCCGCGCCCCTCAGCCGAGGGCTACGCGGACCTGCATCCGCAGCTGCGCGCACAGCTGCGGGAGCTCCAGCTGCGCACCGGCACCGCCACTCCCGACGTCGGGCTGCTGCTGCGCCTGGTGAACGAGCATTACCAGCGCATCGAGACCGAGCGGCGCGGCATCGCCGAGTCCATGCGCTTGATGGCGGACGAGGCGCGAGCGCTCGAGCACACGGCGCGCGAGCAAGGCTCCGAGCACCTGCAGGTCATCCTCGATCACGTCAAGGACGTCGTGCTCTCGGTCGAGGAGGACGGCACGCTGCGCACCTTCAATCCCACCGGCGAGCGCGTGTTCGGCTATACCGAAGCGGAAGTCGTCGGACAGCGCATCGAGCTGCTGATCCCCGAGATCACCATCGCCGAGAGCGAGACGGTCCCGGAGGCGCTGCAGCGCCTCGCCGCGAGCACCGGCGACACCGCGCTGGACCTGGCCGGGCGGGAGCTCTGGGCACGGCGCAAGGACGGGGAGAGCTTCCCGGCTGAGATCGCCGTCAGCAAGGCGCCGCTCGCGCGGCGCGAGATGTTCGTGCTGTGCCTGCGCAATGTCACCGAGCGGCGCGAGTCCGAGCAGGCGATGCGCGAGAGCGCCGCACGCTATCGCCTCCTGGTCGACCACGCCCCCGAGGCGATCGTGGTGCTGGACGTGGACACCGGGCGCTTCATGGACGCGAACGACAAGGCCCAGAAGCTCTTCGGTCTCGACCGCGCGAAGCTGCTCGAGGTCGGCCCCGTCACCTTGAGCCCGCCGTACCAGCCCGATGGCGGCGCTTCCGAGCAGCGCGCGCGCGCCTACATCCAGCAGGCGTTGGAGGGCGAGACGCCGGCCTTCGAGTGGACGCACCTCGACGGGCCCGGACGCGAGATCATCTGCGAGGTGCGCCTCGCGCGGCTGCCGAGCGGCAAACGCCGGCTGGTGCGCGGCAGCATCGCCGACATCTCCGAGCGCAAGCGCGCCGAGCGCATGGCCAGCGCCGAGCACAGAGTGTTCGAGCAGGTGACCCGCAACGCCCCGCTCCCCGAGGTGCTGGCGTCGATCACGCGGCTGGTCGAGTCGGCCGCCCCCGGCACCGCCGCCTCGGTGGCGATGCTGGCCGAGGACGGCCACGCCTTCGCCTGCTCGGTGGCGCCGCAGCTTCCGGAGGCGCTGCGCACGGCGCTCGAGCGCTCGAGCATCGGCATCCGCTGCGGCTCCTGCGCGGCGGCGGTGTACCTCGGGCGCCAGGTGCTGGTGGCCGATCTCGGCAAGGATCCCTTCTGGCTCGAGCACCGCGAGCTCGCCCTCGGCGCGGGGCTGCGCGCGGCCTGGTCGACACCCATCCAGGCGGCCGGCGGGAAGCTCCTGGGCTCGCTCGGGGTGTACCGTTGCGAGCCGGGACTTCCGACGGCCGGCGAGTCGCAGATCATGGCGCGTGCCGCGCAGCTCGCGCGCATCGCGATCGAGCGGCGCCTCGCGGAGGAGGCGCTGCGCGGGAGCGAAGCGAAGTTTCGCGGCCTCTTCGAGAGCATCGCGGAGGGCGTCTACCAGAGCCGGCGGGACGGGCGGATGATGTCGGTCAACCCGGCCTTCGTCGACATGCTCGGCTACCGCACCGCCGAGGAGCTGTACGCGCTGCCGAGCGTGGAGGCGCTCTACTGGGATCCCGCCGATCGCGCCGAGTTCGTCCGCCGGGTCGAGTCTGAAGGGGAGATCCGCGCCGCGGAGTTCCTCATGCGCCGGCGCGACGGGCAGCAGCTCGTGATCCTGGAGAACGCGCGCCTCATGCGCGACGGCGCCGGCCGCATCCTGGGCTACGAGGGCTCGATCACCAACATCACCGAGCGCAAGCGCGCCGAGCAGGCGATCTTCGCCGAGAAGGAGCGCGCCCAGGTGACGCTGCAGTCGATCGGCGATGCCGTGATCAGCACCGACGCCGAGGGACGCATCGAGTACATCAACCCGGTCGCCGAGCGCCTCACGGCCTGGAGCCTCGCGGAGGCTCGTGGCCAGCCGATCGGGACGGTGCTGAGGCTCGTCAACGAGCTCACCCGCGAGCCCGTCGAGAGCTCCCTCACCGGCGCGCTGGGGCGCGGCGGCGTCGGTGGCCCGACCGATCACTCGGTGCTCATCACGCGCACCGGAAACGAGGTCGCCATCCAGGAGTCCGCTGCGCCGATCTGCGACCGCGCGGGCCGGGTGATGGGCGCGGTGATGGTGTTCCACGACGTCACCAAGGAGCGGCGTCTGAAGCGCGCGCTCGCCTGGCAGGCGGGTCACGACGCGCTCACCGGGCTCATCAACCGGCGCGAGTTCGACAATCGCCTGCACGCGGCGCTGCTCTCCGCGCAGCGTGGCGAAGGCTCCTACGCGCTGCTGTACATCGATCTCGACCAATTCAAGGTGGTCAACGACACCTGCGGCCACCAGGCGGGCGACCGGCTGCTGCGCGATGTGACGGGGCTCCTGCAGAGCCGGGTGCGGGCTTCGGACACCATCGCGCGCCTCGGCGGCGATGAGTTCGGGGTGTTGCTCGAGGGCTGTACGCTCGAGCAGGCGTGCCGGATCGCCGAGGCCGCGCGTCAGGCGATCCGCGACTTCCGCTTCAACTGGGGCTCGAGCACGATGTCGGTGGGTGCGAGCATCGGCATCGTGCAGATCTGCGCCGAGACCGAGAACGTCGCTCACGTCATGAGCGCCGCCGACATCGCCTGTTATGCCGCCAAGGACGCCGGGCGCAACCGCATTCATGTCTACCAGGCGGACGGCGTCTCCGACCGACACCGCGAGATGAAGTGGGTGGCGCGCGTGACGCGCGCCGCGGACGACAACCGGCTCGAGCTCTTCTTCCAGCCGATCGTCTCGCTCGGCTCACCCGGCAGCCGCGGCTTTCACGAGCTGACCGTGCGGCTGCGCGACGAGGGCGGGGAGCTGGTGCCGCCCTCCGAGCTCATCCCCGCCGCGGAGCGCTACAACGTCATGTCCGTGCTCGATCGCTGGGTGGTCGGACAGGCGATGACGCGGCTCGTGGAGCGCCAGCGCCGCGGCCATCCGCTGCCCCTCCTGGCGGTGAAGCTCTCCGGCACTTCCGTGAGCGAGCAGTCGTTCGTGGATTTCGTTCTGCACGGCCTCGGGGACCCGGCGATCGCCGCCGCGCTGTGCTTCGAGATCACCGAGACCGCCGCCGTCAACAGCGTCTCGAACGCCCGCTATCTCATGGGCGAGCTCAGGCGGCGCGGCTGCAAATTCGCGCTCGGTGACTTCGGCACGGGCGTGTCCTCGTTCGTGTACCTGAAGACGCTCCCGGTGGATTTCCTCAAGATCGACCGCCAGTTCATCAGTCACATCGCGGACGATCCGGTCAACCGCAGCATGGTCGAGGCCATCGGCAAGGTCGGCCGGGCGCTCGGGATCGCCACCATCGCCGAATGCGTGGAGACCGAGACGGTGCTCGCGGAGCTCAAGCGCATCGGCGTCGACTTCGCGCAGGGAATCTTTCTCGCGCATCCGCTGCCGATCGCGCAGCTGCCGAAGTAGGCGCGGCGCGGGGAACGGCTCCCCGGGCCCCCGCGGCACGGCCGGCGAGCTGCCGCAAACGACCCCACGCGCTGTCCGACTGTGCATGGTGCGCTCGCGGGCGCATGCGTAGAATGCGCGCTCCTTCGCTGCCAGGGAATTCATAGGTGGACCACGCTCTTCACACGCCGGACGCGCGGCGTCGCCGGCGCCGCGCGATCGGCTGCCTCCTGTCTCTCAACGCCGCTGCGATCGGCGCACCCGCTTTCGTGTCCGTCGCGGCGCCGGCCCCGCCGCCGGGCGAGTCCCCCGAGGTCGTGGCGACGCGGCTGCGCGATGCGGCGCTCGCCGGCCATACACTCGCCTACGAGTGGGTGGGCGAGCTCACCACGCGCTTCGGTCCGCGTCCGGCGGGCTCGACGAACGAGCATCAGGCCGCCGAGTGGGCGGCCGCGCGCTTTCGCGAGCTCGGCTTCGAGAATGTGGCGGTGCAGAGCTTCCCCGTAACCGCCTGGGTCCGCGGCACCGAGAGCGGTGAGATCACCTCCCCGAGCGTGCAGCCGCTCGTGATCGCCGCGCTCGGCGAGTCCCCGCCGACGCCGCTCGCGGGCCTCGAGGGCGAGGTCGCCCTCTTCCCGAGCTTCGATGCGCTCAAGGCCGCGCCGCCGGGTTCGCTCGCGGGCAAGGTCGCGATGGTGACGCGTCGGATGGTGCAAACGCAGGACGGGGCGGGTTACGGCGCGGCGGTGGTGGCGCGCGCGGACGGGCCGGGCGAGGCGGAACGGCGCGGCGCGCTCGCGTTTCTCGTGCGCTCGGTGGGCACCGACAGCCACCGCCTGGCGCACACCGGCGCGACGCGCTACGTCGGCGGGCGGGTGCCGGTCCCCTCGTTTGCGCTCAGCAACCCCGACGCCGACCAGATCGAGCGCTTGGCGTCTCTCGGAAAGCCGGTGCGCGTGCGGCTCTTCTCGAGCGCCTCTTACGTCCAGGATGCTCGTTCGCAGAATGTCATCGCCGAGGTGCGCGGCCGCGAGCGGCCGGAGGAGATCGTCCTCCTCGGCGCGCACATGGACAGCTGGGACCAGGGCACGGGCGCTATCGACGACGGCACCGGCATGGCCATCATCGTCGCGGCGGCGAAGCTCATCCGCGATGTCCCGCATCGGCCGCGCCGTACGGTGCGCGTGGTGCTGTTCGGCTCGGAGGAGGTCACCCAGCCGGCGCCGCCCGGAGGCGCCTTCGGCGGCCACGCCTACGTCGACGGGCACCGGTCGGAGCTCTCGACACACGTGCTCGCGGGCGAGAGTGACACGGGTGCCGACCGGGTCTATCGCGTGGGGCTGCCTCAGGCCGTCTTGGCTAGCGACTTCGCGCGGACGGCGTTGCGCGTGCTGATGCCGGTCGGCGTGATCGGCGCCGCCTACCCGCCGACCGAGGCCGGGACCGACGTCGGCCCGTCGGTGGAGGCGGGAGTTCCCTCCTTCACGCTCAGCCAGGACGCGAGCCGCTACTTCGAGATCCATCACACCCCCGACGACACGCTCGACAAGATCGACAGGTCGCAACTCGACCAGAACGTCGCCGCGTGGGCGGCGCTCGTGTGGCTCGCGGCCGACAGCGATGTCGACTTCCGCGCCCGGCCCGGGACGGCGCCGCGGGAGCCGCTGAGGTAAGCTCCGTCGCATGAGCGACCCGCTGCTCACCTCAAGCGCCGATGGCGTCCGGGAGATGCGCCTCAATCGTCCCGAGAAGCGCAACGCCATCACCTACGCCATGTACGAGGCGCTCTATCGCGGCCTCACCGGGGCGCAGGCGGACGAGACGGTGCGGGTAGTGCTGCTCACGGGCGAAGGGGCCGGGTTCTGTGCGGGAAACGACCTCAATGATTTTCTGAACGGGCCGGAGTTCAGCAGCGAGCACCCGGTGATGGGGTTTCTGCACACCCTGGCGACGTTCGGGAAGCCGCTGGTGGCGGGGGTGCACGGGCAGGCGGTCGGCATCGGCGTCACCATGCTGCTGCATTGCGACCTCATCGTCGCCTCGCGCACCGCGCAGCTGTCGATGCCGTTCGTCAAGCTGGGACTGGTGCCGGAAGCCGCGAGCTCGCTGCTGTTGCCGCGGCTCGTGGGCCCGCAGCGGGCCGCGGAGCTCCTCCTCCTCGGAGAGCCCTTCGATGCCGCCACGGCCTTCAGTCTCGGGCTCGTCAATCGCCTGGTCGAGGACGCGTCGCTCCTTTCCGAGGCCCGGAAGCTCGCGCTCGAGGTGGCGCGGCAGCCGCAGGGTGCGCTCCTCGAGACGCGTCGCCTGCTGCGCGGCGAGCCTGATCAGATCCGGGCGCGGATCGACGCGGAGGCGCGCATCTTCGGCGCGCAGCTGCGCTCGGAGGAGTTTCGAACGGCCATCAGCGCCTTCCTCGCCCGGGGACGCGCGGCCCCGTAGGCACGGCCGCCGGAGGGAAGAAAAACGATGCCGGCGTACAGTCTGGAAGGCCTGGTTCCGGTCGTCGACCCGACGGCGTTCGTGCACCCGCAGGCGGTGCTCATCGGCGATTGCCTGGTAGGAGCGGGCTGCTATGTCGGCCCCGGCGCGACGCTCCGGGGCGACTTCGGGCGCATCATCCTCGGCCCGGGCTCGAACGTGCAGGACGGCTGCGTGCTGCACTCCTTTCCCGGCAGGCAGACGCGGCTCGAAGAGGACGCGCACATCGGCCACGGGGCGGTCCTTCACGGGTGCACCATACGCCGCGGCGTGCTCGTCGGCATCGGCGCGATCGTCATGGACGACGCGGTGGTGGAGGAGGAGGCTTTTGTTGGCGCCGCGAGCTTCGTCCCCGCGGGCTTCGTCGTGCCGGCCCGGACGCTCGTGCTGGGCGTGCCGGCGCGGGTCGTGCGCGACCTCAAGCCCGAGGAGCTCGCGTGGAAGGTGGCGGGGACACGCGAGTATCAGGAGCTCGCGGTGCGCTGCCGCGCGAGTCTCAAGGAATGTGCGCCACTCGGTGCGCCCGCGGCTGACCGCCCGACGATGGGCGCCACGGGCACCGTGCCGCTGCATACCATCGAGCGCAAGTAGGCCCGGGAATTCGGTGCAGACCAGGACATACGGAGGATCCCCCCATGTCAATGTCCGATGCGTCAATTCCGGTGTTCGAGATCGGTCTCAACGCGCTCGCGGCGCTTCTCGACAAGGCAGAGGCGTATGCGGAAGCAAAGCGGATCGATCCTGCGGCGCTGCTCAACGCGCGCCTCTTCCCTGATATGTTCGCATTCACGCGCCAGGTGCAGAGCGCTTGCGACCAGGCCAAGAACGCCGCCGCACGGCTCGCCGGCGTCGACCCGCCGGGGTTTGAGGACAACGAGAAGACGTTCGCCGAGCTCAAGGCGCGCATTGCCAAGACGATCGCCTTCCTGAAGACGCTCGACGCCAGGCGGGTCGACGCCTCTGCTGATCGCGAGATCACCTTCCCGCTCGGCCCAAGGAAGGGCCATATGAGAGGTGCCGACTACCTCAACCATTTCGCCTTGCCGAACTTTCACTTTCACCGCACCACTGCCTACGACATCCTCCGTCACTATGGCCTCGAGATCGGCAAGCTCGACTACCTGGGCGCCGTCCCGATGAGGGTGACGTGACTAGAATCACGTGAGGCGCGGGTGTAGTTCAATGGTAGAACTTCAGCTTCCCAAGCTGCTAACGTGGGTTCGATTCCCATCACCCGCTCCACCCTGCCTGACACGTAGTCGCGCGCTTAGTGCGATACGCTCACGGATAGCACGCATGGTATCCACCAGTTTCCCCAGGTCATGATCGCTGAGATCCGAAGCCATCGTCAGTAACCACGTGTTGAAGCTGCCTTCGGCAGCGCTCACGATGCTTTTGCCGCGCGCAGGGGAGCCATAGTCCCTTTGTCTTCTCGGGTTGCTGAGCGCACGGGCTGAGCGCACGGAATAGTACCCGCGCCGGCTGCTGTCAGGTCCCTGACGAAATTGAGGAGTTTGTCCAAATTCGGACCAATTGGACGGAACTGTCAGAGCCCTGACAGCTGCAGAGGAGGGTACCTCATGCTCTCGCCGGCCGGATCCGGCGGTTCAACGGGTGGTAGGCGCCGCCCTCAGCTCCCGCCGGCGCAATACCTCTCGGGGTTCATGTCCTCGGGCGCGCCGAGCTCACCGGGCGGCGGGTAGCGCTGACTGAACGTGAACGCATGCGAGCTCGGGCCGTTGCGGCGCAGATGCTCGAGGCGGTCCAGCGCCTCTGCAACGCTCGGGGTGACTTATCGGGCCCGGGCAGTCACTCCTGCACCGGCCGATCGGCGGCATCGGGGTTGATTACCCCGAAGAGCGCCGGGATGCGGGAGTAGAAGAGTCGTACCTTCGCCTCACTGAGCAGCGCGAGGAGCCTGTCGGCTTCCTCCTCGGTGACGATGAACTCCACCTCGACGGTGAGCGTACCGGCGAGCTCGAAGAAATGACTCTCGTGCAGCACGTGGTGGCGTCCGAAGCCGGCCATGGCGCGGAACGCGGAGCCGCCGCGGATGCCGAGCTCATTAGCTCTCTCGAGCAGCCACTCCCACACCAGCCGCCCGTGATGGCGCTGACCTTCGTGAACGTAGAACCGCAGCAATGAGCCCTGCATGGGGAAGCTCCCCCTAGTTGACCGCGGTCGGTCAGCCGCGGATCCAGACGACCGTGCCGATGCCGGCGAACGTCATGACGATCGAGCCGATGAGGTGCGCGCCCGCCGCGCCGAGGGCCCACAGTGCCCGTCCCTGCTGCATGAGCGTCACGACTTCCGCCGAGAACGTGGAGAACGTCGTGAGTCCCCCGCAAAAGCCGGTGATGACGAACAAGCGCCATTCGGGCGCGAGCGCCGAGTAAGTCCCGAAGAAGGCCACCGCCATCCCGACCACGTAGCCGCCGATCAGGTTGGCGGCCAGCGTCCCGGGCGGAATGGCGGGAAGGTACGCATTCAGCTTCAGCCCCAACCACCACCGCAGGAGCGCCCCGAGTGCGCCGCCTAAACCGATGGCGAGGATCGCTTTCCACATGAGGAGGCCTTCTACCCCAGGACGCGAGCGCCGCGCAACGGTTCGAGTATGCTCACGCCCTCGTACGTTCGCTCGCGCCGGGCGTGGAGAGAACACGATGCGCACCGCGCTGGTACCCGCACTGAGCGCCGCCCTCATCGCCGCAGCGCTCGCCGCCTGCTCGCAGCAGTCCCGGCAGAACGCCGCTGACGAGCGGCTGCGGGCCATCTACACCAGCGAGTGGAAATGGCGCACCGATCAGCTGCCGGACACCGAGGACAGTTCCCGCCCCGTGGCCGATCGCCTGCCGAAAGTGGACCCGGCGACCCAGGAGATGCGGCTCAGATACTGGGAAGACGTGCTGCATAGGCTCGACGCCATTCCGCGGGCGGGCCTCTCGGCAAAGGAGCAGGTCAACTACGACGTCTACCGCGCGCAGATCGCGACGCTGATCGCGAACCAGCGCTTCCGCGACTTCGAGATGCCGGCAAATTCCGACACCACGTTCTGGACCGATCTCGGCTACACCGCGCGCCGGCCGTTCCGCCACCGGGTGGACTACGAGCACTGGATCGCGCAGATGCGCGATGTCCCGCGCTACTTCCACGAGCAGATGGACGAGATGCGCGCCGGGATGAAGCGCGGGTTCACTCCGCCGCGCATCACGATGGCGGGACGGGACGGCTCCATCACCGCGGTCACGGACGCGGCCCCCGAGCCGAGTCTCTTCTATGCCCCCTTCAAGGACATGCCGGGCGTACCCGCCGCGAGGCAGGCGACACTGCGCGCCGAGGCCGTGAAGACCATCCGCGAGGTGGTGCAGCCGGCGTATGTGGAGCTGCTGAAGTTCATGCGCACCGAGTACGTGCCCGGGATGCGCACGACGCTCGCGGCCGCGGACCTCCCGGACGGGCGCAACTACTACCGCGCCAAGATCCGCGAGTTCACGACCCTCGACATGGATCCCGACGAAATCCACCGGCTCGGCGTCGCCGAAGTGGGGCGGCTGCACGAGGCGATGCTCGCGACCATGCGCGAGACCGGCTTCAGCGGCGATTTCGCGGCGTTCCTCAAGTTTCTGCGCACCGATCCGCGCTTCTACGCCCGCTCGCCCGAGGAGCTCTTGATGCGGGCGGCGTGGATCGCCAAGCGCTTCGATGGCAAGGCGGGGCAGTTCTTCGGCTACCTGCCGCGCGCGCGCTTCGCCATCAAGCCGGTGCCCGAGGACCTCGCGGCGTTCTACACGGCGGGACGCGGGGGACCGGGCGTCTACCTTCTCAACACCTATGACCTCCCGAGCCGCCCGCTGTACAACCTCACCGCGCTCACGCTGCACGAGTCGGCGCCCGGGCACGCCTTTCAGATGCCGATTGCCATGGAGCACAAGGATCAGCCGATGTTCCGCCAGCTCACCTATATCTCGGCCTACGGCGAGGGCTGGGCGCTCTACTGCGAGCAGCTCGGTCTCGAGATGGGGATGTACGAGAGCGCTTACGAGCGCTTCGGCATGCTCGGCTACCAGATCTGGCGCGCCGCGCGGCTGGTGGTCGACACCGGCGTCCATGCACAGGGCTGGACGCGCGAGCAGGCGATGGATTACCTCAAGCAGTACACCGCGCTCCCCGAGCACGAGATCGCCACCGAGGTGGACCGATATATCGCCTGGCCGGGCCAGGCGCTTTCCTACTACCTCGGCGAGCGGACCCTGCTCGAGGCGCGCTCGCGCGCCGAGAAAGCCCTCGGCGACCGCTTCAACGTGCGCGCGTTTCACGATGCGGTGCTCGAGCTCGGATCCGTGCCCTTGCCGGTGCTCGAGACGCAGATCGACCGCTTCATCGCCGGCGGCGGCCGCGGGCCCTACCCGGACATGGAGTAGAGGACCTGCAGTACTGACGTGAGAGGCTGACGTGGAGTCGAACGCCGCGAAGGGGTTACCATGCGCCGTTCACTCCCCCTCTCGCAAAAGGAGTTTGTCATGAGACGTTCGACGTGGTTCGTGGTGATCGGCGCGGCGCTCGCGCTCCTTGCCGGGCAGGCCGCCTTCGCTCAGGCTCCGCAGCCGAACAGCCAGCAGGAAAAGATGACGACCTGCAGTGCGGATGCGAAGGCGAAGGGACTGATGGGCGCCGAGCGCAAGGCGTTCATGAAGAGTTGTCTCTCCGAGAAGGGCGCGGAGGCCACGGCGGGCGCCAGCACGAGCGCGACCGGTGCCTCGGGCTCGGCCGCCCCGAGGGCCAATAGCCAAACGGAGAAGATGAAGAGCTGCAACGCGGACGCCAAGACGAAGGGACTGAAGGGTACCGAGCGCAAGGCGTTCATGAAGAGCTGCCTGAGCGGCAGCGCAGCTCACTAGCAGCGCCCGCCGAACCCGGCGACACCTGCTCCGCGCGCGCTCGGACCGCGAGCCAACGGTGCCGCCGGATTTCGGCCGAGAGCGTGAGCGACCCAGCGCCATTCTTCGCCGAGGGCGGGTGCACCTGCCGGGCGGTGCGCTTCTCGCTCGCGAGCACGCCGCTCATCGTGCACTGCTGTCACTGCCGGTGGTGCCAGCGCGAGAGCGGCGCCTCCTTTGCGCTCAACGCCGTCATCGAGGCCGAGCGCGTGAGGCTCCTCAAGGGGAGTCCGGTGCTCGTGATGACGCCGAGCGCGAGCGGCAAGGGCCAGAGGATCGCCCGCTGTGCCGATTGCCACATCGCGCTCTGGAGCCACTACGCCGGTGCGGGCGATGCCTTGCGCTTCGTGCGAGTGGGCACGCTCGATGACCCGGATCGCCTCCCGCCCGACATTCACATCTACACCGAGTCGAAGCAGCCCTGGGTGGCGATCCCGGCGGGAGCGCGAGCGGTGCCCCAGTACTACAGGCGGAGCGAAGTGTGGAGCGCCGAGAGTCTCGCGCGCCGGGAAAGGCTCCTCGGAACGAAGGGTTGAAGGGCGGGCGGGGAGAGTTCCTCGCCCGGGGGGTCGTCCCGCCTGATATAGATAAATTGCATATCGGAGGGGCAAAATACCATTATTCCTTGGGTGCCATTCCTTCCTAGAATCTCCGCTGGCAGGCCCCTTGAGGTCTTTAGGGGCTTTAGGCCGCGGATGCTGACTCAAGCCTACCCATATCCCTTCGCGGGTCGACCGCTGCCCTGTCTCGTGGGCGGCGAGCTCGTGAGCCACGGACGGACATTCGAGAACATTTCCCCGGTCAATGGCGCCCTCCTGGCCACCGTCACCGAGGCCGACGCCGCGCTGGTGGATCGCGCGGTTCGGGCGGCGCGCGCGGCACTGCGCGGGCCGTGGGGACGGCTGTCGACGGCCGAGCGCTGCAACCTGTTGCGCAAGGTGGCCGAGCGGATCGAGCAGCGCTTCGACGAATTCGTGAGCGCCGAGATCGCCGACACCGGCAAGACGCTCGAGCAGGCGCGCTCGCTCGACATTCCCCGCGGCGCGGCGAACTTCCGCGCCTATGCGGACCTGGCCACGGCGCGCGGCTCCGAATGCTTCGAGATGGCGACGCCCGACGGCCGGGGTGCGCTCAACTACTCGGTGCACAAGCCCGTCGGCGTAGTGGCGGTGATTGCGCCCTGGAACATGCCGTTCCTGCTCATGACCTGGAAGGTCGCCCCCGCACTCGCATGCGGCAATGCCGTGGTGGCAAAGCCCTCGGAGGAGACGCCGTCCTCGGCCGCGCTGCTCGCCGAGGTCATGCAGGAAGTCGGCGTGCCCCCCGGCGTGTTCAACCTGGTGCATGGCTTCGGCCCGGGATCCGCGGGCGAGGCGCTCGTGAGTCATCCGGACGTCAATGCCATCGCCTTCACCGGCGAGTCCGCCACCGGTGCGGCCATCATGAGAAGCGCCGCCGATTCGGTGAAGGCGCTGTCCTTCGAGCTCGGCGGCAAGAACGCCGCCCTGGTGTTTGCCGATGCCGACTTCGAGGCCGCCGTCAGCGGCACTATGCGCTCGGTGTTCTCCAACTGCGGACAGGTGTGCCTGTGCTCGGAGCGCGTCTACGTCGAGCGTCCGATCCATGCGCGCTTCGTGGACGAGCTTGCGCGGGGCGCGCGGCGCTTGAAGATCGGCGGACCCTACGAGGGCGCGGACCTGGGCCCGCTCATCTCGCGCGCCCATCGCGAGAAGGTGCTGTCCTACTACCGGCTGGCGCGCGAAGAGCACGGTGAGATCGTCTGCGGCGGCGGCGTGCCGGCCTTCGGCGACGAGCGCGACGGCGGCGCCTTCATCGAGCCCACCATCGTCACCGGGCTCGCCGAAGACGCGCGCTGCGTCAAGGAGGAGATCTTCGGTCCCATCTGCCACGTGGCGCCGTTCGATTCCGAGGAACAGGCGGTACAGATGGCGAACGCCACCCGCTATGGGCTCACCGCCGCCGTGTGGACTTCAAACCTGCAGCGCGCCCACCGCGTAGCGCGGCAGATGGAAGTCGGCATGGTCTGGGTGAACGATTGGTATCTGCGCGATCTACGCACGCCGTTCGGAGGCGTGAAGCTCTCGGGTCTCGGCCGCGAGGGCGGGATGCATTCGCTCGCGTTCTTCTCCGCGCCCATGAACATCTGCGTAAAACTATGAGCCCCGACAGCGCCGTGGTGCCCGGCAAGGCGCGCCCGCGCGGCAGCTTTCCGCACTTTCGCCGCGCCGGCGACTTCATCTTCGTCTCGGGCACGAGCGCGCGCCGCGCCGACGATTCCATCGCCGGGGCGGAGGTGGGGCCCGGCGGTCGCCCGGCGCTCAACATTCGCCGGCAGACGCGCGCGGTGCTCGAGAACATCCGCGACATCCTCGCCGCCGCCGGCGCGAGCCTCGCCGACGTCGTCGAAGTGAGCACGTTTCTCGTCAACATGGCCGACTTCGACGGCTACAACGAGGTCTACAGCGAATTCTTCGGCTTTGAGGGCCCGGCGCGCACCACCGTGGCAGTCAGCGCGCTGCCCCACCCGCAGCTGCTGATCGAGATCAAGGCGGTTGCCTATCGCCCGGGAGGCGCGGCGCGCATTGCGACGCCTGCGAGCCCCGGCTCCGGAGGCGTGACATGCGCATGATCGACATTCATACGCACTTCCTGCCGCGCACCTGGCCGGATCTGGCCGCGCGCTTCGGCACCCCGGACTGGCCGTGGCTTAAGCACTCAGGAAGCGGCCGCGCCATGCTCATGGTCGGGGACGAGGAATTCCGTCCGGTGACTTCGGCCTGTTGGGACGCGGCCGTGCGGCTCGAGGCCATGGACCGCGACGGCGTCGATGTGCAGATCATCTGCGCCACCCCGCTCCTCTTCTTCTATCATCGTCCCGCGGCGCAGGCGCTCGAGTGCGCCCGCCTGTTCAACGATGCCGGGCGCGAGATCTGCGAGCGCGCCCCGCGGCGGCTGAAGTCGCTCTGCCAGGTGCCGCTGCAGGACACGGACCTCGCCTGCCGGGAGCTCACCCGCGCAATGGCCGATGGACACGTCGGGGTGCACATCGGCAACCACGTGGGCACGCGCGACCTGAACGACGAGGGACTCATCACTTTCCTCGAGCACTGCGCCGGCGAGGGAGCGGCGGTATTCGTGCATCCCTGGGACATGATGGCGCCGGAGCGCATGTCCCGCTATCAGCTTCCGTGGCTGGTCGCGATGCCGGCGGAAACGCAGCTCTCGATCCTGTGGCTGATCCTGTCGGGCGCCCTCGAGCGCCTGCCGCGCTCGCTCAAGCTCTGCTTCGCGCACGGCGGCGGCAGCTTTCCCTACCTCCTGGGTCGCGTCGACAACGCCTGGCGCAACCGCGACATCGTGCGCGAGGACTGCCCGCGTCTGCCGTCCTCCTATGTCGATCGCTTCTACGTCGACGCCGCGGTCTTCAGCGGCGATGCGCTCGAGCTCCTGGTGAAGACCATGGGCGAGGACCGCGTCATGCTCGGTTCCGACTATCCCTTCCCGCTCGGTGAGCAGCAGGTCGGGAGCCTGATCCGCTCGCAGGCCACGCTGCCGGCGGCGGCGAGGGAGAAGCTGCTGCACCAGAACGCCGCCGACTTCTTCGGTGTCGATGCGCCGCGGGCCGCGATGCGCACCGCGGCGCTTCTGAGCGCCTGAGGGACCGAGGCTTTTCGTCCGCGCGGCCTCCCTTCCCGCACACGCCCCTTGGCGCGCCGGCGGACCCGGTATGATCGGCGGCGGTTCCGACATCCGAGAGAGCGCGCTGCATGAGCTCGGCACGACTCGAGCGCTGGATCGAGCGCAAGTTCCGCCTGCGTCACGTCGAGCTGGTCGCCGAGCTGTATGACTCTCGCAGCATCCTCAAAGCTGCGCGCCGGCTGAACCTGACGCAGCCGACCCTCAGCAAGGCGCTGCAGGACGTCGAGGCGACCCTCGGCCTCACGCTCTTCGAGCGGACCAACCGCGGGCTCTCGCCGACCGCGTACGGGGAGATCTTCGCGCGGCACGCGAAAATCGTGCTCGCGCAGCTGCGGCACGCGGCCGAGGAGCTCGAGAGCCTGCGCGTCGGCTACAGCGGCAAGGTCACGGTGGGGACGCTCCTCGCCGCTTCCGCGAGCATCCTGCCGGATGCGATTGCGCGCCTGAAGAAGGAGCGGCCCGGGGTGACGGTCAGCGTCGTGGTCGGCACCTACGACATTCTGATGCCGTCGCTCCTCGCCGGGGATCTGGACATGGTGCTCGGACGGCTGCCGGAGGAGGGGCGCAAACGCGAGCTCCTCTACGAGGAGTTCTATGCCGAGCCCATCTGCCTCGTGACCCGGCCCGGGCACCCGTTGCTGCGCCGCCGGCGGCTGGGGCTGCGTGACCTGGTCAACGAGGCCTGGCTGCTGCCGTTGCCCGAGACGGCGCTCCGGAGGCAGGTCGAGCGGGCCTTCCTCGAGGCGAATGCGCCGGTGCCACGCAACGTGATCGAGTCGGTGTCGATGCTCACGAACCGGGTGCTGCTGAGGAAATCCGACTGCATCGGCGTGATGCCGTATCACGTGGCGCTCGACGACATCGAGCACGGACTGCTCTCGATCCTCCCGGTCAAGCTCAAATCGATCGAGACTCCGGTAGGCGCCATCCTGCGGGCGCCCGGCGAGCTGCCGCCCGCGGCTGCGGCACTGTTCGAGTACCTGCGTCTGGCGGCCAAGGACGTGCCCTCGGCGCGGCTGTGAGGCTTTAGTGCAGCCATGATCGCCTGGGTGAGGGACGTGTCGCCTGCGCTCGCGCGCTGCGAGCTCACCCACCTCGAGCGCGCGGCGATCGATGCGCAGCGCGCCCGGCAACAACACGCACTCTACGTCACCGAGCTGGCGGCGCTCGGCTGCCGCATCGAGTGGCTGCCGCCGCTCGAGAGCCAAGCCGACGGGGTGTTCGTCGAGGACACCGCGGTGCTCGTGCGGGAGGTCGCGGTCGTGACGCGCCCCGGCGCCGCCTCGCGTCGCGGCGAGGTCGAATCCGTCGCCGCAGCGCTCGCCCGGCATCTCGAGGTGCGGCGCCTGAGCGACCCTGCCCGCCTCGAGGGCGGGGACGTGCTGCGCGTCGGCCGCGAGCTCTACGTCGGCCTCACCCGAGGGCCTGGCGCTCGCACCAACGCCGCCGGAATCGCACAGCTCGGCGAGGCGCTGAAATCCTTCGGCTATGCCGTGCGGGCGCTGGCCCTGCACGGCTGCCTGCATCTCAAGAGCGCAGCCACGTTCATTCCGCCCGAGACGCTGCTCGTCAATCCGGACTGGGTCGACTCAGCTGCGTTCACAGGCGTCGCGGTGATCGCGGTCGACCCGCGGGAAGCTTATGGCGCCAACACCCTCACCGTAGCCGGAGTGACCCTGGTGAGCCAAGCCTACCCGCGAACGCAGGGCCGTCTGGACACGGCCGGCATCGCCACCCGCGCACTGGACGTGAGCGAGCTGCACAAGGCGGAAGCCGCGCTCACCTGCATGAGCCTGCTGCTCGAGGGACGGGGCTCCGCTTAGGCGGCCTTGACCGCGCGCAGCGCCGTGAGGAAGGACGCCACCTCGGGCTCGGTGCCGATCGTGATCCGGCACCAGGTGGCAAAAGGCGGGAACAGCCGTCCGACGAGGATGTTGCGGGCCTGCATGAGCGAGGTGAAGCGCTCGAGCGGCATGCCGGTGTCGAAGAACACGAAGTTGCCCTGCGGCTCGGCAAACTTGAGCCCCAGGCGGCCGAGCTCGGTGGTGATGCGCGTGCGGCTGGCGAGGATGCGGCGGCGGGTGTCGGCGAGGAAGGCCTTGTCGTCGAGGCTCGCGCGCGCGGCGCGCACCGCGTAGATGTTGGGCGTCGTCATGCGCGTGTCCTCGAGCGTCTCGGCGAGATCCGGCCGCGTGATGGCATAGCCGAAGCGCAGCCCCGCCATGCCGTGGATCTTGGAGAAAGTACGCAGGACCACCACGCGGCGCTTGCCCTGCACGAGGTCCGCGACCGAGCGCAGATCCTCGCCCACCGTGAAGTCCATGTAGGCCTCGTCCACGATCGTGACGACGTGCTCCGGGAGCGCGGCCACGAAGGCGCGCACCGCGGCGGCCGGCAGCGCCGTGCCGGTGGGGTTGTTGGGGTTGCAGAGGTAGATGGCGCGGGTGCGCTCGGTGACGGCGCCGGCCATGGCGGGGAGGTCGTGGCGCAGCTGCGCATCCACCGGCACGGGCTTCAGCGCCGCGCCGCGAAGCGCCGCATACTTCGGCAGCTCCTCGTAGGTGGGCGCGGCGCAGATGATCTCCGCGCCGTCGCGCCCGTACAGCAGCCCCAGGGCGCGCAGCAGCTCGCCCGAGCCGGTACCGGTGACGATGCTGTCGGCGTCGATCTTCTCGTGCGCGGCGAGCGCGCCCTCCAGCGCGTCGACCTCATCGTCGTCCGGATAGCGGCAACCGTCGGCAATCGCGCGGCTGACGGCGAGCCGCGCCGCGGGCGAGGGTCCGTAGGGGTTCTCGTTCCAACACAGCACGATCGGCTTGCCGCCCGCTGCCGCCCCCTGGTCGGCGGCGCGCAGCGCACCAGCGGGACCTGCGAGCAGCAGGGCGGAGGCGGTAATGAGGTCGCGGCGGCTCAGGCTCATGGCGCGGCTCCTTCGTTTTCCCGCGGGCGGCGGTTCTGCACGCACGGCAAAAATACACCCTTTGGGTCGTAAGCGTGGACACAGCCGGAGATGCGAAGCTAGACTGCCCTCGGGGTGCGGACTGCCCTCGTGCCTAGACTGCGCTCGTGCCTGGACTGCCCTCGTGCCTCCGATGCAAGGTTCACTGAGCCTCAAGATTGCCGGACCCGCTGAGCTCCTGCTGGAGCGCGCCGACGGCACCCGCTGCTCCATTCATCCCCTGTGGCTGCGCGAGCGCTGCAAGGACGCGGCCAGCGTAGATCCGAGGACTCAGCAGCGGCTGCAGGACCCGTCGGATTTCGATCCTGATCTCGAGCTCCTCGCGGTCTCGCAGCCTTCGGCCGGCGTCTACCGGGTCAGATTCAGCGACGGGCACGAGGCGAGCTTCAGCGCCGAGGAGATCCTTGCCGAGGCGGCGCTCGACCGAAACGATCACGACTGTCCGGCGCCGCGGCTGTGGGACGGCACGCTCGCCGAGCTGCCGCGGGTGCGCTGGCGTGCCGACCCGGGGCGCGACGAGCTGATATCCTGGCTCGAGCCGTTCCTGACACTCGGCTTCGTGATCTTCGAAGGCGTGCCGAGCGAGCCCGGCATGGTGCTCACGGTGGGCGCGATGTTCGGGTTCTTCGAAGGCGTGCCGAGCGAGCCCGGCATGGTGCTCACGGTGGGCGCGATGTTCGGGTTCGCGCGCGAGACGAATTTCGGCGCACTCTTCAACGTGCGCTCGACGCCCGACGCCAACGACCTCGCCTATACGTCGCTCGCGCTCGATCCGCACACCGATAATCCCTATCGCGCACCGGTGCCGGGGATCCAGCTGCTGCATTGCCTGGTGAATGAGACCAGCGGCGGTCTCTCGACGCTGGTGGACGGCTTTGCGGTGGCGCAGTCCTTGCGCGAGCAGCACGGCCAGGCCTTCAGGATTCTCAGCAGCACTCCCGTGCGGTTCAGATACATCGACGTCGACGCCGAGCTCACGGCCAGCGCGCCGCCGATAGAGCTCGACGTCACCGGCGGTCTCAAGGCCATCCACTTCAGCCCGCGGCTCGATTTCGTGCCGCTCTTCGATCGCGAGCAGCTCGAGGCCTATTACCGCGCCCGCCGGCTGTTCGATCAGCGGCTGCGTGCGCCGGACTACCAGATCCGCTTCCTGCTCGAGTCGGGCGACCTGGTGATGTTCGACAACTGCCGACTGCTGCACGGGCGCAGCGGATTCGACCCGGCCGAGGGGCTGCGTCACCTGCAGGGCTGTTACATCGACATGGACGGCCCGCGCAGTCTCTATCGCGTGCTGCGCCGCCGCCCGAGCGGCGAGTCGTCCTACGCGAGGCGCAGCGCATGAGCCGCATCGTGAGCTTTCGGCGGATGCAGGACGGCACCCGCGAGGATTACCTGCTGCTCGATGAGTCCGAGCGCCAGTACGCCGTGGGCCTCGCCGACCGGGTGCTCGAGCAGCTGCGCAAGCTCGATCATGCGCTGCAGGGCTATCCGGTCAGCCGGCTGCGGCATTCCCTTCAGGCCGCCACGCGCGCGATGAAGGAAGGCGCGGACGAGGAGATGATCACCGCGGCCTTGCTCCACGATATCGGCGATGAGCTGGCCCCGTACAACCATGCGGAGTTCGCCGCGGCCATGCTGCGGCCCTACCTGCGGCCGGAAGTGACGTGGATCGTGGAGCACCACGGCCTCTTCCAGAACTACTACTACGTGCATCACCTCGGGGGCGATCGCAACGCCCGCGAGCGCTACCGCGATCATCCCTGGTACGAGGCCTGCGTGCACTTCTGCGCGGCCTGGGATCAGTGCTCCTTCGATCCCGATTACCCGACCGAGGAGCTCACCACCTTCGAGCCGCTCGTGCGGCGGATCTTCGCCCGCGACCCGCACGATCCGCGCTACCACGCGGGCCAGGGCTGACATGAGTGGAGCGCACGGACACCATCAACATCATCACTCGGAGAGCGCGAGCCAGCGGCGCCTGTGGCTGGTGCTCGGCGTGCTCGCCACCTTCACGGCCGTCGAGGCCGTCGGAGGCTTCTGGGCCAATTCCATCGCCCTGCTCGCGGAGGCCGCGCACATGCTGGCGGACTGCGGGGCACTCGTCCTCGCGGTCGTCGCGATCGGGGTGAGTCAGCGCCCGGCGCGGGCGGACCGCACCTACGGACACCGGCGCTACCAGCCACTGGCCGCCTACACCAACGGTCTCATCCTGCTGGCGATCACCGTCGGCGTGGTGACCGAGGCGCTGCGCCGTCTGGTGGCACCGCCCCCGGTCGACGGCGGCGTGATGCTGGCGGTGGCAATCCTCGGCGGCGGCGCGAATCTCGCGGCGCTGCTCGTGCTATCGGACGGAAGCTCTCTCAACGAGCGCGGCGCGCGCGCGCACGTGCTCAGCGATCTGCTCGGGGCGGTGGCGGCCATGCTCGGGGCCAGCGTCATTCTCGCCTTCGGCTGGCTGCCGGCGGATCCGCTGCTGTCGCTCGCGGTGTCGGTCTTGATTCTTCGAGCAGGCTGGCAGCTGACGCGCGATTCCGCGCACGTGCTGCTCGAGGGGGCGCCGGCCGGTTTCGACGTCGGCGCCGTCGAGCGGGAGCTGCGCGACATGCCGAGCGTGCGCGGGGTTCACCACGTGCACGCCTGGTCGCTGACCGGGGACACGCCGATGGTGACGCTGCACGCGGAGCTCACCGAGGACGCGGACCGGCGAACCGTGCTGCTCGGAATCAACGAGCGCCTGCGCCTGCGCTTCGGCATCGAGCATGCGACCGTGCAGTTCGAGGAGGGGGAGTGCGTCGCGCCGGTCGAGGGCTGCCACGACTCCTGAAGGCGATTGGCGCGGGTGAGCTGAGCGCGATCCGCTCAGAGCAGGCCGTCGAGGTGATCGAGGTCGTTGATGACGCGCCAGCGCCCGCCGCCCTTCTCGACCCGGGCGCGCCAGTCATCGAGCCGCGAGAGATACTCGCGCGGATCGAAGTTATCCGAGTGCAGCTTGGTCACGTTGAGCGCGACCACCTCGAAGCCGTGCAAATTCATCGGGATGTTGCGCACGTAGCCCTTCGCCAGATCCTCCTTCATGTCCGAGAAGATGAGGATCTCCTTGCGGCCCGTGTGCTTCTCGTTCAGGAACTCGATCGCCTGCAGCAAGCCCCCCGTGATGTCGGTGAAGGCCGCGGGCCGTGATTCGCCGACGAAGCTCTCCACGCGGCTCGCGAAGGCACGCTTCTGCCGGTTGGTGCTGCTCGGGCGGTCGTCGAAGGACGCCTTGGCGATGATGTTCTTCTCGCTGAAGCTCCCGGCGTCGATGCGCGCCACCGCGATCGAGTCGAGCGGCTGCAGGCGCGAGAGCGCGTACAGGACGATCTGCTCCGCCTTGTTGAGCTGCCGGTTGTAGGAGCCGGAAGTATCGACCAGCAGGTACACGCCGGTATTGTGCGGCGCCGAGGCCCCGCACGAGGCGAGCGCCGTGGCGGCGGCCACTAACAGCGCCCGTGTCCTCACGGCCGCGCCCCCCGCAAGGAGCGGCCCTCTCCCGAGGGTCCACGCGAGCCCGGCGCGCCCCCGGCGGGCTCGGTGGCGGCCATGCGCATCTCGATCCACAGCGGCACGAACAGCGGCAGGTCATAGAGGCGCTGGGCCAGCCCGCCGACGTGCCGGAAGGCGTTGCCCAGGACGCGCAGCAGCAGCGCCAGAGCCCGCAGGATCCCGATGGCGATCAGGCCGACGACCGTGCGCAGCGAATGCACGAAGGTCTCGAGCGGGATCGCGACGAAGACGAGCGCGAAGGGGAGCACGAAGCCCATGCCCATCTGCGCCGCGGTGGTGATCCACATATGGCCGCTCAGCATCGTGTCGGTGGCGTCGCCGCGCAGCAGGGCGCTGGTCGCGAGCTCGTCCTTGAGCAGCAGCTCGCGCATGTAGGCGAGTCCCGCCTCGACGCTCGCCATCAGCAGCAGGATCGTGAAGGTGACCATGATCATCCGCACGCGCATCTTGTCGGAGAGCGCGCTGATCACGGGGAACAGTCGCGTGATGCGCAGCGACTCCATGAGGAAGAGTCCCATGGAGATCTCGACCATGATGATGACGAGCGCCGCGATATCCGCGGTACGTAACACCCCGATGAAGCTCGTCCCGCCGACCATCTCGGCCATGGGGCGCGCGATGAGCGTGAAGTTGACGGCCGCGCCGGCCGTGGCGACGGCGAGCACCAACAGCGAGACGAAGAAGTACACGATCGAGGAGGAGGACAGCACCGAGACCGCGCGATCCTCGCCGCGCACGATCGCCTCGTACTCTTCCATATGCCGATCGATCGTGAGCGCCCGCGCAATGACGCTCTCGACGCTCTTGGCCACGTGCCCGAGAGTTTCCGTAACCAGGCGCCAGTCGGGCATCATCCGCCGCAGCAGCGAGTGCCGCTCGCCGCTCGACTTGCGGTAGGCGCCCATCGCCTCGGAATGCGACTTGACCATCGACTTGTGGATGTCGGAGAGAATGTCGGCGCCGGCGTTGCGCGCGTCGATATTCGCGACCACCTTTACCGCCTGCGCCCAGCCCGGCACCTCGGGGGGCACTTCGACGGCCTTCGCCTGCTGCTCCTCCATGCGGATGATCGCCTCGGAGAGCCGGCGGTGCAGCTCGGGATATCCGGCGAGATCCTTGCGGACCGTGTCGCCGACGCGGGTGAACTCGCGCTCGACGATGCGCTCCTTGGCCTCGCGCCCGGCCGCCAGCAGCACGTCGCGGTTGCGCGCCGCGAGCCGCTGCTCCGCGTGCGCCACCGAGTGCGAGGCCAGCCGCAGGCCCTTCGAGAGCGCGTTGGCGGTGGCGGAGATCGCCTGGTGAGCCGTGCCGCGCGCGAGATACAGCGCGGTCACCAGCAGGATGAACAGGATGCTCGCGGACACCGCGGGCCATGGCGTGAACGCCAACAGAGTCGTGATGGACATAAGTTTGTGACTCTCGTGCTCGGCCATTATTGGGGAGCGGCCGACAGGGTGAAGGCGGGGGGTTGCGACTGTCAACGCGCCCGGCGTCGCGATTTGACGCCACTGTTATGTCACATGCGGGCCTCGCGCTCCGCGGTCGCCGCTCAAGGGGATTATGTCGTGACGCAGTTCACGCCCCGTCCAGTTCACAGTTTCATACTACGCCGCGGAGATAAGGCCGCGGAGCTCAGCCGCGGCGCGCGCGTCCGAGCGCGTAGCCGGCCGCAAACGGCAGACCGAGCAGCACTACGGCGAGCACGGTCACGAGCAACAGCATCTCGCGCGCGAGGCGGCGCGCCTCGTCCCCGGAGGATCGCACGACGCGCTCGGCTATCGCGGCCGCATCCTGCGCGAGCGCCCGGCGCTGGGCGTCGGCGGCGGCGACGACCGCCTGGCGCTCGACGCGCACGTCCGCCGCCAGCGCCTCGCGCTCGGTGCGTAGCGCTTCGATCATCCGGGCCGACGAGGAGTCGACCCGCTCGAGCACATCGAGCACGCTGCGGCGAAGCTCGCCGATGGTCTCGTGCAGGAGCTGCGGTGCATGCTCCGCGGCCTGCGACGCCGTGGCGAGGCGCTCGTCGAGCTGACGGAGCGCCGCGCGGATGTCGTCGCCGGAGTATCCCGCTTCGCGCAGCGCCAGCTGGGTTCTCCAGAGCGTCTGCAGGGCGAGCGCGTCGCTCGACATCTTCAGCCGATCCGAGACATCGGTCATGGCCTCGGGAATGGTGCCCATGGAGTCGACCAGCCGCGCTCCGCCGCCGTGAGCCGCGCTCCACCGCTCGACGACCGAGGGGCGCACGAACTCGAGGCTGGCGAGCGGCTGATCGCGAACGTAGGCGTCGACGAATCGCTGATACTCGTCGAATTCATTGGATGCGGTGAGGCGGCGCGCCAGTGCCTGCGCCTCCTTGTCGAGCTCGCCGGCGAGCGCGACGGCGGTCTCCTGGTGCGAGCCGAACAGCTCGCCGCCGGCCTGACCCGGCGAGAGGAACGCGCGCATCTGCGCCGTGAGCGCCCAGGTATCGAGCAGCGACATCATCGGGGAGATGCGGCTCGCCGCGCGCTGACTCTCGGTCGCCGCCGCAATCTTCCAGCGCAGCGCACGGGTGAGCACCTCGGGATCGGTCTCGCCCGCGCCCATGTCGTCGGCGCACTGGCCGACCGCGGCGATGAAGTGATAGGAGAATTCCCGCGTCAGAATGCGCGCGTTCAGGTCGCGATTGGAGAGCGGGCGCTCCGGAGTCTTGAGCGAGACGAGCGAGCAACCCGCCACGCACACCGCCGCGGCCAGGATCGCCGGCAGGCGCAGGCCCATGAAAACCATGCGTGTGCTCACTTTTTCTGCAAGCCTACACAACGACGCGATGTTATGTAAACGCGTCCGGCCATTATGCAAGCGCGGCGAAACGATTGTGTCAGCGTGCGGCCGGTGCCGCCGGCTGCAAGCGCTTGCACTCTCGCCGCGGTGGGCATCGTCGGGCTTTTAGCTTGAACCTCGCGGTGTTACGAGGGTCTCGGCCGATGGACGTCCGAAGTGACTCCGCGGTGCGACGGCGCGGCATTGCCCGCCGAAACTGTGATGATGCTCACTTGCGCGCCACCGCATAGCGGGTTATGTATCAACCGCGCTCCGCCCAGCGTAAGTCACGCTGGGGGGGCTCGCTGCCGGAGGGAGGAGACGGCCGCGGTTCTCAAGGAGGAATCTGATGAACAATCGAGCCATGCGCGCCGCGTCCAGCGACTTGCCGGCCCCGCCGGGCGGTGGGGCGGGCGCCGCAGACCCCCGCTCACTTCTCGTCGACAGCGCCATCAGCCATGCAGAGAAGCTGAGAAGGGTGTTGCAGCTGGAGGAGTGGATCAACGGCACGCCGGACACACCGATGTTCGAAGCGACGCGGCGCAGCTGGCAGGAGCAGCGCGAGCGGTTGCTCGGCGAGCTTCATCTCGGGAACTGAGCTCACACCTGCGGTCGTCGCGCGTAGAGCGACACCGTCGGGGAAGCCAGGTAGAAGAAGAACTTCCCGCGAGCGCGCCTGCCATGGGCTGGAGCCATCCAGCGCAGGGCAGCACGCAGTCCCGTCATCTGCGCCGGGTCCATCAGGTCGAGGCGGTCATAGACCTCGAGGTTCATTTCCCGCAGTACGCGCGAGAGTTGCGGATAGGAAAACCAGTTCACCGCAGGATAGTCCGTGTAGTTAACCAGGTCGCGGCGATGTTTCATGATCCAGGCGAGGACGCGGTCGCGGACCGGTCCCGGTAGCCACGGATAGAAAGGAAAGTGATTCACTTCGCCCTGGAACGGGTGATAGCGGTTTGAGGTGTGAAGCAGTAGGACTCCACCCGGAGCCAGCATGCGAACGGCTTCATTCACTGCCGCGCGCCAGTCCGGAACATGCTCGAGGAGGGAATTCAACGTCACGACGTCGAATTCACCGATGCTCCGGGGCAGTTGGGTCGCATCGGCCACGATCGCTTCGAACAGGCTGGTTCCGGCCAGACCCTCCCGGCGGAGCGCTCGAGCGATGAAATCCGGATCGAAGTCGACGCCGCTGACCTTGCAGCCGCGAGCCACCCAATGCACGCTCCAGGCGCCGGTTCCGCATCCGATGTCCAGAACGCGCAGCGGCGTGCGCTCCGGCAGCAATCGCCTGAAACGCTCATACTCGCGACTGAACTCCTGCGGGTCACCCGGCGGCCCTATCGCGATCCTGTTCTGCGCGAGGTAGGCCGTGCGTATTTCGCCGGCGGCTGAAGCGAACGCGGAGGGATCATTGATGGGGGATGGAGCATTCATGGAGCCCTCCCAGCCCGGTTCATGCTAGTGAGGCCCAAAGACCCCCGACACAGCAGATCCCTGGGTCAACCCTAGTTCATTCGGCCCATGGGGCTACCCACCGCTCAGATGCTTCTGCGAGCGAGTGCCGTCCATAGGCCGGCGGCGGAGAGGAGCGACCCGCCGCTGATATGGAAGATCCGCCGTGCGTTGCCGGTGGCGAGCAACTTGGCGGCGTAACCCGCGAACGCCGTGTAGAGCGCGGCATTCACGATCGCGAGTGTCACGAACGTGACCGCCAGGATGAGCATCTGGGCTGCGGCAGGGGCTGCGGTATCGACGAATTGCGGCAGAAATGCCATGTAGAAGATGATTCCCTTCGGGTTCGTCGCCGTGACGCCGTAGGTGTTGAGAAACAGCCTGCGACGGGAAACGCCAACCGGCGTGGCGGCAGAACCGGCCGTCGCCTTGGCGAGGCCGGTGCGAATCATCTTCACACCGAGATAGACGAGGTAAGCGCCGCCGGCTGCTTTGACCAGCGTGAAGGCCATCGAGGAGGCGGCCAGCACGCTCCCCAGGCCGAGGAGCGAAAAGGCAAGCGCGGTCGAGTCTCCGAGCGCGACTGCGGTGACGAGGGGAATGGCGGCCCTGCGCCCGTGCGTGACCGAGTAGCTGATGACCGTCAGGATCGTCGGGCCTGGAATGACCAACAGGACCGCCGAGGCCGCGGCAAATGCGAGCCACGATTCAACGGGGATCATCGCCGTGCTCCTCGTCTTACCCGATGCCAGAGTCCCCTGGCAGCGCGTATCCTCACGCTATCCGGTGACAAACTGAATAACAAGGGTCGAACGATACGGGTGCGTCGCGTATGAGAGGACTGATCTTCGACCTCGACGGCACCCTCGTCGACACCGTCTATGCGCATGTCTTTGCGTGGCAGCGCGCGTTCGCCGAGGCAGGACTTGCCATCGAGGGCTGGCGCATCCACCGCCGCATCGGCATGAGCGGCGGCCTGTTCGCGCGCGCCGCGGCGCGCGAGCTCGGGCACGCCATCGACGGCTCGGCGGCCGAGGATCTGCAGCGGCGGCACGGCGAGCTGTTCCGCGAATTCCTCCCCGAGCGGCGTCCACTCCCCGGAGCGGTGGAGCTGCTGAAAGACCTGCGTCGGCGCAAGATCGCCTACGGAATCGCCACCTCAGGGCGACGCCCGGAAATCGATCGCTCCCTCGAGGTGCTCGGTATCGGGGACGATGTCGTGGTGGTCGATCGGGGCGATGTCGCGCGCGCCAAGCCCGAGCCGGACCTCTTCCTCGCCTGCCTGAAGCGCCTCGGGATTGCGGCGGGCGAGTGCTACGTGGTCGGGGATGCGGTCTGGGATCACCTCGCGGCGCGGCGTGCGAGCGTTCTCAGCGTCGGGTTGCTGAGCGGCGGCTACGGCGAGAGTGAGCTGCTGAGCGCCGGAGCCTTTCGCGTCTATCGCGATCCTGCGGAGCTCCGTCGCTCGCTCGATGAGCTCGGGTTGCCGTAAGCTCACCGCTCGGGTCGCGGTAGCTCACCGGTCGAGCTCCGGGTAATGCCGGAACAGGTCCTCGTTGTTGAAATCCAGCCGACGGCCGGATGCCGCGTAGCGCGCAATGCGCGGCCGGTCGAACACCGCCTGGTGCAGCGCGCGCAGCCGCGGGCGGCGACGAAGCGTGCGGGCGCTGGCTGACGGGAAGGCGTATTTGAGACCCGCGATCACCTGCGCCATGGACAGGTCCGCGTAGCTCAGGCGTGCCCCGACCATCCACGGCCGGCGCGAGCCATTCAGCTCGAGCACGCGCTCGAAGTAGCCGAGGAACTTCGGCAGACGCACGGCGAGGAAGTACCGGGTGCGCCGCTTCGCCTCCGCCTTCTGCTCCTCGTACGCGTAGCCGTCGCCGAGCGGGTGGTGGGTGTCGAAGATCTCGACGTAGAAATCGAGGATCGTGAGCGCAAGCTGATGCGTCCAGAGTCGCCCTGGCTCGTCCCTCGGCGCGAGCTTCAACGGGCCGCCGAGAAACAGCAGGATGTTCGGCGTCTGAGCGATGAGCTGCCGGCCGGCCCTGAGAATCGGGGGCGCAAAGGGCGGGCGCCGGACGCCTGAGGTCCCGAGCACTCTCAAGATGGCGGGCACGCCGCCGCCCTGCGCCTCCGGGACCGCCGCCATGTCGAGGTAACGCGCGCCGGCCTCCTCCAGGGCGAGCCGCACGAATTCGGCGCGTCCCTGGATGCCGGGCCAGTAAAAGAGCTCGTAGGTCATGAGGTCCCCCGTGGCGTCCCGGGCGATCACGTCGGACTCCGGACTGTCGTCGATTGGATACAGTACCGTATCACGGAGCATGGGCCGTGCGGTTCCCCCCGATGGAGGTCTACGGCATGTCGCGGATTCACGGCAGGGCTCCGCTGACTGATAATGACGCTACCCAGGGAAGGGCCATGAACTCGATTCAAACGCAGGCGAGCATTCTTGCCGTCGACGATGACACTAGAAGCCTGATGGCGCTGCAGGGACTGCTGGCGGACATGTCGCTGCGGGTAGTCACGGCCAAGTCGGGCGACGAGGCGCTGCGCTGCGTGCTCAAGCAGGACTTTGCCGTCATCCTCATGGACGCTCGCATGCCGGGGGTGGACGGCTTCGAAGCCGCGCGGCTGATCCGCGAGCGCGAGCGCTCGCGCCACACACCGATCATCTTTCTCACCAGCGCCTACGAGGACGCGCCGTCGGTGACCCGCGGCTACGAGGCGGGTGCCGTGGACTACATCGTGAAGCCGCTGCGGCCTGAGGTCCTGAAGTCCAAGATCTCGGTGTTCGTCAACTTGTACCGCAACAACGCGATCCTCATGCAGGAGGTGAGGGATCGCATGACCGCCGAGGAGCACCTCAAGACCTCGCAGCAGAGTCTGCGTGCCCTCGCTTCTCACCTGCAATCGGTGCGCGAGGAGGAATGGACCCGGATCGCCCGGGAGATCCACGACCACCTGGCCCAGGCGCTCACGGGGCTGAAGATGGATCTCGCCTGGATCACGAGCCGATTGCCCAAGGGCTCCTCGGCCCTGCGCGCGAAGGCGCAGTCGATGTCCGGCCTGATCGATTCCACGATGGAGTCGATGCACGAGATCATGTCGCAGCTGCGGCCGGAGGTGTTGGATCGGCTGGGACTCGCTGCGGCGATCGGCTGGCAGGCGGGCGAGTTTCAGCGTCGCAGCGGGATTCGCTGCAACGTGTCGCTCCCCCAGGAGGAGCTGACGGTGGATCGGGACCGCTCCACCGCGGTGTTCAGGATCCTCCAGGAATTGCTGACCAACGTGGTGCGCCACGCCGGCGCTACCCGGGTCGACGTGGCGCTCCGCTCCGAGCCCAATGAGCTGCTGCTCACCGTCGCCGACAACGGCCGCGGCATCGACGAGGAGGCGGCCACGAGTCCCAAGTCGTTCGGCCTCATGGGAGTGCGCGAGCGCGTCCTGCCCTTTGGCGGGAGGGTCGAGATCAGCGGCGTGCGCGCGAAGGGGACCACGGTGACCGTGGCGCTGCCGGCCGCGGCCGCCACCCAACCGGTCGCGGCCGCCACCCAAGTCGAGCCTGGTGCCAAGGAGAGCTGAGATGAGGGTTCTGATCGCAGACGATCACCCCGTCGTTCGCAAGGGGCTGAGGGAGATCGTCGCCTCGGAGCACGACATGATCGTCGTGGGCGAGGCGAAGAGCGGTGACGAGGCGCTCGATCTGGCGAAGAAGCTGGACTGGGATGTCGCGGTGTTCGACTACGCGATGCCCGGCTGCAGTGGCGCCGATCTGGTGCGGGAGGTCAAGCGGCAGCATCCGGGCCGGCCGGTGCTGGTGCTGAGCATCCTGCCCGAGGAAGTGCACGCCGGCCAGGTATTCAAGGCGGGCGGCGCCGGATACATCAACAAGGGCAGCGCCAACGAGGACCTGACCGGGGCGATCCGCAAGGTGGTCGGCGGTGGCAAGTACGTGAGCCCCGCCTTCGCGGAGAAGCTCGCGACCGAGCTCGCCGAGGGCGGCGAGAAGCCGCCGCACAACCTGCTCTCCGATCGCGAATACCGGGTAATGTGGCTGATCGCCTCGGGCAAGCACATCAACGAAATCGCGGCCGAGATGACTCTCAGCCCGAGCACGATCAGCACCTATCGGGCGCGAATCCTGAAGAAGCTGGGGTTGTCCAACAATGCGGAGCTGGTTCGCTACGCGGTCAAGTACCGGCTCATCTAGCGGCACCGCGGCAGCGTCTGCAGGCGCGGCATTACACGGATGTGCGGCGGCGCCTACAGGCAGCTCGAATTTCCGCGACAGTGGTTCGATCGACGACACAGGTAAGGACAAGGACTATCGAGCATGGGCGGCGCAATCCTCATCGTTGAAGACGAGCTGGTCACGCAGCGGCTGATCGCCGCGAGCCTCGAGCGCGCCGGATACCAGGCGATCCGGGCGGCGAGCGTCGAGCAGGCGGAAGCGGCGATTCGCGAAGTGCTTCCGGATCTGATGCTGCTCGACTGGATTCTTCCGGGCACCACCGGCATGTCCTTCCTCAGGCACCTGCGCAGCGAGCGGCGCACCCGGGAGATTCCCGTCATCATGCTCACGGGGCGCTCGGACGAGATCGACAAGGTGGCCGGGCTCGAGGCGGGCGCCGATGACTACCTCACCAAGCCCTTCTCACATCGCGAGCTGCTCGCGCGCATCAGGGCGGTCGTACGCCGCCGCGCACCGCTCCTCGGCGACGAGCCGGTCGAGTTCGGCGACCTGAAGCTCGACCCCGCGGCACACCGCATCACGGCGGCCAGCGGCAAGATCAGCCTGTGGGCCACCGAATTCCGGCTGCTGCATTTCCTGATGACGCATCCTGATCGGGTATACAGCCGCGGACAGCTGCTCGATGAAGTTTGGGGCGACCACGTCTTCGTCGAGGACCGCACCGTCGACGTGCACATCCGGCGCCTGCGGCAGGCCCTGCAGCCGAGCGGTCACGAGAAGCGGATCGAGACGGTGCGCGGCGCCGGCTACTGCTTTCGGGCCAACCCGGGTTAGTAGGCGTTACGGTCGTTGAGCACGGTGAACACCGTCTTCAACACGATCCACAGGTCGAGCTGCAGCGACCAGTGACGGAGGTACGCCAGATCGTAGGCGATGCGGCTCTCCATCCGGTCGAGCGTGCGGGTCTCGCCGCGAAATCCGTTGACCTGCGCCCAGCCGGTGATGCCGGGCCTGACTTTGTGCCGGATCATGTAGCCCTTGATGAGCCTGCGATACATCTCACTATGGGCCACCGCGTGCGGGCGCGGACCGACCACGCTCATTCGCCCCTGCAGCACGTTGATGAACTGCGGCAGCTCGTCGAGGGAGTAGCGGCGCAGGAAGGCGCCGAAGCGGGTCACGCGCTCATCGTCGCGCGTCGCCTGCCGGATGACTTCGCCGTCCTCCGTGACCCTCATCGAACGGAACTTGTAGACCTGGATCTCCCGGCCATCGAGGCCGTAGCGGCGCTGCCGGAACAGCACCGGCCCGGGAGAGCTCAGCTTGACCCCGATCGCGATCGCGAGCAGCAACGGCGAGATGAGGAGCAGGATCAGCAGCGCGAGGACGATGTCGCTGGCGCGCTTCACGACGCCGTCCAATCCGTGGAAGGGAGTCTCGCACACCGCGGCGACGGGTATGCCGCCGATGGTGTCGATGCGCGCCTGGATCAGATCGAAGAGGAAGATGTCCGGCACGAAGTAGATCGACGCCGTGGTGTCGTGCAACTGGTCGAGGAGCCGCACGATGCGCGGTTGAGAGGCCATCGGCAGCGTGATGTAGATCAGGTCCACCCGATGCGACTTGGCGTACGAGGGCAGCTCGTCGATCGTGCCCAGGATCGGGCCGATACCCCGCGCCGACTCCATCGTGCGCTCGGGGCCGCGGTCATCGAAGAATCCCGCGATGCGCACCCCGAGCAGCGGTTGGCGGCGGATCTGCTCTGTCAGGGTGCGGCCCAGTCCGCAGGCGCCGGCGATGACGGCTACACGCTGCGCGCCCTCGGCGGCGAGCAGGCGCAGCAGCAGCTTGGGCACGCCCAAGTGCGTCGCGAAGCGGGCCACGGGCGTGGCGATGAGCCACGCGCTCAGCACGCGCGGGTCGAAGATCTCCATGGTGCCCGTCGCCCAGCCGATGAACAGCAGCAGCGCGACCGTCGTGACCCACCCGATGACGACCTCGCCCGCCAGCGCGCCGACAGTGCTCGCGCCAGCCGATCGGCCTGGAAAGGTGAGCGAGAAGACGACCAGCGCCAGTATGAGATAAGGACCGTCGAAGGGCACCCGGAACAGCGCCATCGCGAGCAGCAGCACGCCGATCGTGACCAACGGATCGATGAGCGCCATCACCTGGGCCGCGGGAGCGGCCCGGGGCTCGAAGAACTGCCGTTGTGTCTGTGGATCTGCCAGCAAGGTACGTGCACCTTAGGGATCGCGCTGCGGCGCGCGGATGACCCGTGGGCGCGATTCCGTAGTTCGAATGGACTAGCGCGACAAATCCCCTCGCAGGACACGTCGGCGGCGGCTCGAACACCGGAATTTGCCGATAAACCGGCGACCGGAACTGTGCCTGGTACGGGATGCGCGAACCGCCGGCGGCTCATCCGCGTCACATCACAATCGCGTAACAACCGGTTTACATAGTCGTGAATGCGATGGGACGGAGTTGTTCCAAGCGGTGCGAAAGCAACCTATGGACTCTCAGGTGACTGTGCATCCCCGGAGGACCGAGCAGGGTTCGAGGTCAGGAACGTCAGAGCCCCGACGCAGCGAGAGCGGCGGCGCGGCGTTACTGCACCCGCAGGAGCTCGAGTCGCTGCTGCTCAACATCGACGCATCGCTCCGGGTGCATTCGCGTCATCAGCTGTTTGGCTGGACTCAGGGAATGCTCCAGAGCCTGATCAAGCACGAGCTGCTGGTGTGCGCAGTGCGCGGGGCCCGCCCCACGGCCTATCAGGTCGATTGCTTCGCGAGTCCCTGGATCGACCCGGAGAAGGTCGGCGACGTATTCCGGCGGGACACGGCCTTCGTGACGCACCTCGCCACCCAGTGGACCGAGTCGGAATTCCATCCGGTGGTCTTCGCGGCCGGAGGCGCTGAGCCGCTCTCGCGCGGCCCCTTCGCCGCGGAGCTGCAACGTCTCGGGACGGAGGGCGTCCTGGCGCACGGTACCTACGACGCGCTCGGCAAGCCCGTGAGCCTGTTCGTGCTGGCTACCATGCCGTGCGACTTCGATCGCGAGCAGGCGTTTCCGCTCGAGCTGATCGCTCCGTTCCTGCACCTCGCGTGGATGCGTTCGCAGCTCAGCGGCCCTCTCGAGGAGAGCGGCACGACGGCGCAGAGCGTCGACCCGCTCACTGCGCGCGAGAAGGAGATCCTGCGCTGGATCCATCTCGGCAAGAGCAACTTCGAGATCGGAACCATCCTCGGCATCAGCCCGCTGACGGTGAAGAATCACGTGCAGAAAATCCTGCGCAAGCTCAACGTTCAGAACCGCACGCACGCGGTCGGCAGGGCCCTCGAGCTGCGCATCCTCGACGTCTGACGGCCTTGAGAGAGGGAGCGGTCAGCTTGAGATACCGTGGAGGGAGAATCCTGGCGACCTGGCTGGCGGCGATGCTCGTGCATGGGGCCGCCGTGGCGGCGCCGCAGGCGGCCAGTCGGGACGCGCGCCCCGCCCACTGGACGCACCCCGTCGGAGATCATGGCGCAGATCGCGGCGCGCTGGACCGGATCCTCGTTGAGATCGTGCACGGCGTGCCCGCACCGACGCGGCGACCCGGCAACTGGGCACTCGCTCTCGCGGGCCTGATTGGCGCGGGGGCCATTGCACGACGACGCGTGTCGTTCACGAGGCATCGCTCGCTCGTCGTGTTCGCGCCCACCGATGTTGCGCGGATCGCCGACGCTTCACAGGTTGGGGACGCTGCGCGCGCGGACGATGCCCCAGTGATTGGCGACTTACCCCGGCCGGCCGACGTCGTCGAGCTGCACCCGGCGCGGGATCGCGCGACGCACGCGGCGGGCGGAGGTGCACACCTGACCTACTGCCTCGCCGCCGGCTTGCTGCTGTCGCCGGCCGTGCGCGCCGAGGGGCAGGATCCCGCCAAGCTGACGCCGTTCGTCGAGGAGACCCTCACCACGGACGACAACGTCTTTCGGCTATCGAAGGACGTCGATCCGGCCACGGTGATCGGATCGTCCTCACGAGCCGATACCTATCACACCACGGCCTTCGGCCTCAATGCCGAGATGCCCCTCAGCCTGCAGCGCTTTGTCGCCAACCTGACATTCAACAGCACCCGCTACCAGCGCTTCTCCAGATTCGACTCCGATGGACACGATCTGCGGGGAAGCTGGCTGTGGCAGGCGGGCAGGGACCTGCACGGGGAGCTGGGCTACGCCGATACCGTTTCGCTGGCGTCGTTCGCGCAGCTGCTGAGCCCCACGCTCGATCGGCTCCAGGTGCGTCAGGAGTTTGTAAACGGCACCTGGATGGTCACGCCCTACTGGCGGCTGCGTGCGGCAGGGGACCGCCTCGAGCAGCGCAACAGCGCCCCGGCGACGCTCTTCAACGACGTCACGATCGATGGCGTCGAGGCAGCGCTCAGCCGTGTCAGCAAGGCGGGAAATTCCATCGGCTTCAGCACGCGCCTCGAGAGGGGAAAATTTCCGACGGCCGAGCCGTTCACCACGCCGCTCTCCACCACGCTGATCGACAACGCTTACCGGCAATACGCGGCGAGTCTCACGC